>OATN01000654.1_pt1 | contig 9198 bp, 10 predicted proteins | sample 1501211 | NCBI WGS metagenome assembly OATN01 (sample SAMEA2579978, study PRJEB22360) | human gut metagenome | reverse complement strand
GGCCATTGCGACCAAGGTCCTTACATGCAGGTCCCTGCGCCGGGGAGCGCGTTATGGGCGTAAGCCAGAACAAAAGCGGCCTCAGGCGTGATGGCCCTCACACGCAGATTGCTGCGACTGCGAGTGCGTTATAGAAAACAGAGAATAACGCCGCCACTTGCCGAAAATAGAATTCCTCCAAGCCACCACAGCCTCAAACGCAACACAACCATCTTCCGAAGTACGTTAACTGGCATTCTCGCAACTGACGGCGTAATGTATCGTTAACAACGATAAAGACTTGGAGGAATCCTAAAATGACAAATGCACATGATCGCGCTGAGCAGGTCAAAACAGAGGCGGCATTGCGGAAGTATCAGGCGCGTAAGCAATACACGGACTGGTTGGCCAAAATGTCACCGGAATTACGTGCTTATCATGACCATGAGTGGGGCGTTCCGGTTCATGATGACCAAAAGCTATTCGAGTTACTATCGTTAGAAATTTTTCAGGCTGGTCTGAACTGGGAATTGGTACTGCATAAGCGAGCCGCTTTTAACGATGCGTTTCATCAGTTTGATATCAAAAAAGTGGCTGCGATGGATGAGCCGGACATTGATGCCTTATTACAACGTACCGATATTATTCGCAACCGGATGAAACTTGAAGCAACGATCACGAATGCACGGGCTATTTTGCGAATTCAAGCGGCGTATGGGAGCTTGAATGACTATTTATGGGCATTTGTGGATGGCAAACCACTTGTCAATCGACCTAAATCATTGGCCGAGATTCCAACCAGAAGCGCATTATCGGTGAGAATTGCTAAGGATTTGAAAAAGAACGGGTTTGCCTTCGTTGGCCCGGTAATCGTGTATAATTATTTGCAAGGCGCAGGATTAATTGATGATCATGTTGTGATGCAAGACTGATCCAATCAGCGCAAAAAGGGGCAAGAGCGTTGAAACGCATCCGCTTATGGGGGATTTTTCTGGCCATCCTTGGTTCAAGTTTATGGGGAATATCCGGTCCAGTGAGTGAAGCTTTATTTGATGAAGGCATTAAAGTTTCCTGGCTGATTAGCTCTAAAATGATCATTGCCGGCGTTGTTTTGATGACGTTAGCTGTTTGGAAAGATCGCGCTGCCGTTATGTCACCGTGGCGCAATCGGCGTGATGCGATACAGCTGATCTTGTTTGTGTTGTTTGGCATGATCGGGATGCAATATATTTACTTTAAAGCAGTTGCAGTGGCTAACGCAGCGACTGCGACAATTTTGCAATATCTATCACCTGTTATCGTTTTGGCTTTTTTGGCGTTACGATTACGTGAAAAACCGCGCCGAATTGATTTATTCACGATTGCCATGGCGATGCTTGGTACCATGCTAGTGGTGACAAAGGGACGGTTAACGCATTTGGCTATTTCGCCGTCTGCTTTTTTCTGGGGGGTGATGGCCGCTTTAGCCGCAGCAGCGTATACATTATTGCCGGCGGGATTACTGAAGCGGCATTCGCCTATTGTCGTGACAGCCTGGGCTCAATTACTGGGTGGCTTATTAGTTGATATTTTCGATCCTTTCTGGAAACAAATTCCGCACTTGGATCAAGCAGGGTGGGCCGGTTACTGGTTTATCGTCATCTTTGGGACGATTGTTGCTTATTCGGTTTATTTGGCCAGCTTACAGTTTATTTCGCCGACAGCCGCGACCTTGTTAGACGCGTTTGAGCCGCTGGGGGCAACCTTGGTGTCGGTCATTTTTTTGCATATGCATCTAGGAGTGGCTGAGATACTGGGTGGGATGATCATTATTTTAACCGTGGCGATGATGGCACTCATGACCCCACGCGGACCTAAGCTTGAGGATCGTTCCGACTAAGTGGCTAATGCGCAACCTGTTTTTAGGCAAAAAAAGAAGGACAAATGAACGAACCCTTGATAGCGCTTGGCTCGCAAAAAATTCATTTGTCCTTTTCTTTGTTTGTTTCTCAAGTGGAAACTTGAACCTATGCTCGTCAAATCAAAGCTTGTCGCAATTGCGATGCAGCATGTCCCAACAAAATCAAGCTTAACTTGCGTGTTTAACGAGAAGGTTGGGAAGTGCTTGTTGGTGCTGGTTGCGGCGTAATGCGAGAATGTAGCCGTTTTTGACGCGCAGACGATAGGTGACAAATAACTGCAGTTGGATTGGACGCCCCAAATAGTCAATAATCGGATATGGTGTCTGATTCGTCGGCATGATGCTCATCCCCTTAACATCATTATAGAACCAAAAAGTGTCACAAGTTTATAACAATCATGCACATCAAACCCGATGTCCATGCTATACTGGCGTAAGAATCTGCGATGAATATGGAGGCACAACATGGATCAGTTTAGTATCAGTAATTTAGCAGACTGGCTTGAGGCCCATAATGATGAGCTCATGGCTAAGACCACCCAGCTGGATCCCACGAAGGTTTTTGCCATTGTGGATTATTTAAAGGTACTTAAGAAACCGGCTGAAAAATACTTGCACATGAAACAGGCTGATTATTACACCACTGAATCGGATCATAAACTCAATCTGCCCGATGATCAGGCACCGTTAACGGCGGCACATGATCGGATTATGGTGAATCACGTTGATGGTTCGATTAAAGATGATCATTTAAACTTTACATATAACCATGAACCGGTTTTTGACGGTGGTTATGCACCTCAACGCGATCTCAACATTGTGAAGTATGGGCTTGAAGTGATCGGTGCGGTTGCAACCAGCGGGCACATTAAAACTGTCAGTGCCGCATTGTCACCTGATGCAGTTTTGACGCTTATTTTAGCTGCCAATGCTTTTGCCACGCATCAAGCATAAATTTTATGCTGGCGATGCTAACCAGTCATGATCGGTGAGTTCATGATATTTTTTAGAAACCGGAACCCAAAGATGGGCTTTTAGGATAGCGCTGATGCTCTGCCAAAAAGCAGGGTCATCGCGCTGTTTTTGGTTAGTTTGAATCGTGATGGACGCGCCGGTTTCAGTGATGGCGGTGATATTAGGGTAAACAATTTGCTGTAATTGGGTTGCAATGAAATCTGTCTGGTTAATCAACATAAGAATCATCCTTTCATTTGTTGATAGAACCAGCATAGCTTGTCCATGTGGCTTTATCGCGAATCAGTCGGGATGAATTTGGGGACAAATAATGATAAACGTGTGGTTTTTTCCCTAAGCAAAGGTTAAGGATGTTAAGAAAAATGAAGCCTTGATAACACTTGTAGCTCGAAACGCAATAATGCTGATTGAGTGCGGACTTAAGCGTGTGAGTTTACAGGTAAGGTGCGTAATCTTGTTTTAAGCGCATACGTAATGTTTGCTTGGTGGTTTCGGGGATGAAAGCTGCATTGACGGCATTGAGGTTAAAAGTTAGAAAGTCAGCGGCGGTGGTATCAAAATATGCTTGATACCGTTCATACTCGTGGGTCAGGGTGGTGTTGGAGACAGTACGATTATCCGTATTAATCGTGATGGCGGCCCCGGCTTTTTTGAGGGCTTGATAAGGAAATTCTGCCAGTGACCGTGCGGCTTTGGTTTGCAAGTTGCTGGTGAGGCAGAGTTCGATCGTTGTATGGGTTTTCACGATTGTCTGAATCAGTTCAGGTTGGTCAAAACAAGCGGTGGCGTGGCCGATTCGGGGAACACCCAAGCGGATCGCCTCGGCAATATTTTGCGGGCAGTGGCATTCACCAGCGTGGAAAGTTAACGGGACGCCAAGTCGTTGCGCAGTTTCAATGGCAGGTGCACAAACTTTAGTCGGATAGTCGGCCTCGTTACCGGCAAAATCGCCGCCAACCAAGGTATCACCGACTAAAGGAGCATTGGCGGTAAACATGGCTGCATTGTCTGCGTTTGGCAATTGGCGCATGCCGCAAACTAAGGCTTTGGCAATAATATCGAATTGGGCCATAGCCTGATGTAAACCTGCGATAACCGCCTCGGTGGCTTGGCTCACTGTTAAATCGCCGGCAGTCGAAAGTACCGGGGCGAATCGGATTTCGATATAGCGGACATTTTCGCGGGCAGCCTGGGCGACAACATCAAAGGCCGCCATCTGCAGCGCCTCCTTGGTTTGCAAAAGGGGTGCGATAAAGTCGAATGTTTTTAGGTAATCAGCCAGATTTTCAGAATTTTCCGGAGCCTGGACCAGCTTGCGTAAGGCGTTATCATTGGCAGGTAACGGTTGATTGATTTTTGGGGCTAGTTGACGAATGCAATTTAAGGACAGAGACCCGTCCAGATGGCAATGCAATTCCGTTTTACCCAGCGTATGTAAGGTAGCAAAATCCATGATGTTCTCCTTTATGAATGAATAGATTGATTTGAGTTTAACATAGGCAGCAAGTAGGGCGTTACAATAGTGATAACAACCGAGTGAAGGGTGATAAAAAATGCGCATGGTCGACTTGATTACAAAGAAACGCGATCACGGGGAATTGACCGATGATGAATTAATCTGGATGATTCAGCAGTACACCGCGGAAAAGATCCCGGATTACCAAATGAGCGCGTTCTTGATGGCAGTCTATTTTAATGGTATGAGTGCGGCTGAACGCGATCATTTTGCGTTTGCAATGTTGCATTCCGGTGACGTCCTTGATTTAAGCGATATTCCCGGCATCAAGGTTGACAAGCACAGTACTGGGGGCGTGGGTGATAAAATCAGTATTCCGCTGGCACCTTTAGTGGCTTTTTTTTGGGTTTCCCTACCCCCGACGGCATCGGTCCGCTGGCACCTTTAGTAGCTTCTCTGGGTGTTCCCGTACCCATGATTTCAGGCCGTGGCCTTGGCCATACCGGCGGAACACTGGATAAGCTAGAAAGTATTCCGGGCTTTAATGTTAACGAAACTGAAGCCCAATTCAAACACCAAGTGCAAACACTCCATCAAGCCATTGTGACTGCCAGTCGCGATGTTGCCCCAGCGGATCGGCGAATTTATGCATTGCGCGATGTGACCGGGACAGTGGAATCGATACCATTAATTGCGGGCTCGATTATGAGTAAGAAACTGGCGAGTGGGACCGATGCCTTGGTTTTCGATGTCAAAGTTGGCAATGGTGCGTTTATGAAGACTTCAGAAGATGCGCGTGCTTTAGCCAAAGCCTTAGTTAGCATCAGTCAGTCTGCCGGCGTCAAAAGTGTTGCCTTGCTAACTGATATGAATCAACCGCTGGGCATTACAATCGGTAACAGCTTGGAAATCGCCGAATCAATTGCTATTTTAAAAAATCGCGGGCCACGGGATGTCCACGACTTAACGGTTGCATTAGCCGCACAGATGTTGGTCTTAGGCAAAAAAGCACCAAGTCTGGAAATTGCCACCGGGTTAGCAGAAGATGCCTTGCGTGATGGCCGAGCTTTGAACGCGTTTAAACAGCTCATTCAAGCTCAAGGCGGTGATCCGGCGGTGGTTGATGATCCGCGGAAGTTACCGCAAGCAGCATATCGAATTCCGGTTAAAGCTGAGCAAAGCGGTATTGTCACTGCGATTGATACGAATGCCCTAGGCGTGGCGGCCATGCAACTGGGTGGCGGCCGCGCTCAAAAAGGAGACACGTTGGACTTGGCAGTCGGCTTAGTTCTACACAAAAAACTGGGAACGCCGGTGACTAAAGGCGATACGCTGGTCATGCTACACGCTAACGATCAACATGTGGATGCGATTGTAGAGTTGGTGCGCCAAGCTTACCATATCGGTACAACCGCTCCAAAAAAGTTGCCGTTAATTCATGAAGTGATTCGACCGTAAACGTTTTTTCACAAATAGATGCGATTGTTTTCTCCGCTGTGAAAAGATAGGAAATCGACTTTCCGGAAAGCGGTTGCGATTATTGACGTCGGAGAATATCATAACAATCTTGTGAAATGAAATATCCTAAGAAGCATGATTTCCATCTGGTTTTTTGGGTTTTTGGTTTTTAAAAAATAAATATCGGGGTATACTTAGATTGTAATCAATCTATTAAAGGAGGAGAAACATATGCTAATGGCAATGGACGTATTATCGCTAGCTCGTTTTCAGTTTGCGATGACGACCGTTTTCCATTTCTTTTTCGTACCGTTTTCAATTGGTATGGGTCTTGTGGCTGCCATCATGGAAACGATGTATGTACGCAAAAAGGATGAGACATATAAAAAAATGGCCAAGTTCTGGGGCAAGATTTTCTTGCTGAGCTTTGCTGTCGGGGTCGTTACCGGTATTATTCAGGAATTTCAATTTGGCATGAACTGGTCAAATTATTCACGATTCATGGGGGACATTTTCGGAGTGCCACTGGCGATTGAAGCCTTGTTGGCATTCTTCATGGAGTCGACTTTCATCGGGTTGTGGATGTTTACCTGGGATCGCTTCAAGCCAGCTGTACACGCTATCTTTATTTGGATGACTTGGTTGGGTACCACGTTATCAGCAATTTGGATTCTTTCCGCAAATGCTTTCATGCAGCATCCCACCGGTTTTGCGATCAGTCAAACAACTGGTCGGGTCAAATTGGTTGACTTTGGTGCGGTGATCACCAATCCGCAACTGTGGGTTGAATTTCCACACGTCATCTTTGGTGCCTTTACCACAGCCGGTTTTGCGGTTGCGGGCATGGCAGCATGGCGCTTGCTTAAAAAAGATCACGTCGACTTTTACAAGAAGTCCCTTAAGGTCGGCTTGGTTGTCGGAACCATTGCATCTGCCTGTGCAATTGGCTTTGGTGACTTGCAGACGCAATTCATCATTAAAGATCAACCGATGAAGTTTGCGGCAACTGAAGGGATTTACAAAGACACCAGTGATCCGGCACCTTGGACGTTGGTTGAGTTAATCAACACCAAAGATCACACAACTAGCGGCAACATTGAAGTGCCATATTTACTGAGCTTATTGTCCTATCATAAGATGAACGGTTCAGTTAAAGGCATGGAGACTGCTAATAAAGAGCTTGAAGCCAAGTATGGCAAAGATAAGAATTATTATGTGCCGGTTAAGACCCTGTTTTGGAGCTTCCGGGTCATGGCTGGTGGCGGCGTTTTGCTCTTCTTGCTGGGTGTCTTAGGCCTGTGGTTCAGTCGTAAGAAGAAGGATACGTTGCTAGATCAGCGGTGGTTATTGTACATTCTCGGTTTTGCTCTGTGGCTGCCGTTTATCATTAATACCGCTGGCTGGTTCATTACCGAATTAGGTCGTTATCCGTGGGTTGTTTACGGTTTGTACACGATTGCCGATGCGGTTTCGCCAACCACGACGGCCGGTCAATTGCTGTTTACCAACATCTGCTACTTCTTGATCTTTACCTTATTAGGTGGCGTGATGATTTACTATTCACATCGCGTTTTGAAGAATGGACCAGATGGCGATTTGAACACCGATTATGGGGTCAACAGCGATCCGTTTGCTAAGGAGGCGTTCGCAAAATGAGCTGGTTACAGATTTTATGGTTCTTTTTATTGTTCGTCCTGTTCAGTGGGTTCTTCGTCCTTGAAGGGTTTGACTTTGGTGTCGGGATGTCAACTAAGCTCCTGGCCCACAATAGCGATGAAGAAGATCAGTTGGTAGCAACCATTGGCCCGCACTGGGATGGTAATGAAGTGTGGCTCATCACGGCTGGCGGTGCGATGTTTGCTTCCTATCCGATGTGGTATGCAAGCCTGTTCTCCGGCTTTTATATCATGTTCTTCCTTGTTTTGTTCGGTCTGATTGTTCGCGGGGTTTCCTTTGAATTTGCCGCGCATGCTGAAACCAAAACCGGGCGCAACATTTGGCGCTGGGCGTTGGCGTGTGGCAGTTTGATTCCGCCGTTTATTTTGGGCATGATTTTCACCGCGATCATTCAACCGCTGCCGATTACCAAAAACGGGGATGTGTTCCCGACGTTGGGCAATCAGATTAATCTATTGACGATTGTCGGCGGCGTTGCAGTGACCTTGATGATGTTGATGCATGGGCTGAACTTCATTCGCTTGAAGACCACAGGCGACTTGCGGAAACGGGCACGCGATTGGAATAGCAAGTTGTATTATCTGCTTTATGCCGGCGAAGTTGTTTTCGCTGTCTTACTATTCTTCATGACCGATTTCTTCAAGGAACGTCCGATTAGCACGTTGCTGATTCTGGTTGTCATCGTTGGTTCAACGGTCGCAGCCCATATCGGGGTTCTAAAAGATAATGAAGTCTTGTCATTCATTGGCAGTGCCCTTGGTTTGGTCGGCGTTGTCGGCGTCATCTTCAACGGTTTATTCCCGCGGGTGATGATTGGTCAAAATGCGGCCATGTCGATTCTCGCTAAGGATGCCAGCGCTAGTCCATTGACACTGACCATTATGACCATTGTGGCAGTTATTCTTTTGCCAATTGCCTTGGCCTACTTCATTTGGAGCTATGTTGTCTTCCACAAACGCATTCAAGCCAAAGGGGCGGTTAGCGAATGATCGATAAGACGCTGTTGCGCCTTTCGGGAATGCGAAAAACAATGACAATGCTTGCCGGGTTTGCACTCGTGCAAGCTTTTGTTATTTTACTCCAAGGAAAATATCTCGCTGAAGGGATTGTTCATTCTTGGAATCGTCAGAGTTTAGCTGGTTTATGGCTGCCGCTTGGCTTGTTTGCCGCGGCTTTTACGGTCCGCCAGTTGATCGTGTGGGTACGAAACCGTATTGCCGCCAAGTTTGCGATGAAAAGTGCTGCCTGGCTGCAAGCGCAGTTGTTGCGACATCTTTTTGCGCTTGGTCCGGCAGCGGTTGCTAAAGAAGGTACTGGTAATTTAGTCACGATGGCACTTGACGGCATTCCCGAAGCTGAAAATTATATCGAACTTATTTTAAATAAGATCTTGAATATGAGCATTATTCCGTGGATTTTGGTGGCTTATATTTGGTATGAAAACTGGTTGACCGGATTCACGTTGCTGATTATGTTTCCAATCATTATCTTGTTCATGGTCATCCTTGGCTTGGCGGCGCGTGATAAGTCGGAAAGTCAGTACGCCGGATTTCAAAAGATGAGCAATCATTTTATTGATTCACTGCGAGGGTTAAAAACACTGCAGCTGATGGGTATCAGTCGCGAGTATGCCAACAACGTCTATGAAGTCTCTGAAGATTATCGCAAGCAGACGATGGGCGTTTTGCGAATCGCCATGCTTTCCACCTTTGCGTTAGATTTTTTCACCACTTTATCAATCGCAGTCGTGGCG
>OATN01000652.1_pt1 | contig 9211 bp, 6 predicted proteins | sample 1501211 | NCBI WGS metagenome assembly OATN01 (sample SAMEA2579978, study PRJEB22360) | human gut metagenome | reverse complement strand
AAATAAAAGATAGGAGAAAATATGGAAGATTTTAGAAAGTATGCTACAAAGCATTTAGGTATGAGTGGTACGGCTCTGGATAGTTATATGAACATCTCCAGTAGCTATATCTCCCCGACAATTATAGAGGAACGACAGCTGAATGTCGCTCAAATGGATGTCTTCTCTCGGTTGATGATGGACCGTATTATTTTCTTGGGCACGCAAGTGGATGATTATACCGCTAACGTGATTCAAGCGCAGTTGTTGTATCTGGATTCCAGTGATCCCGGAAAGGATATCTCTATTTATATCAATTCGCCGGGTGGCTCTGTATATGCGGGCTACGGCATTTATGACACGATGCAGTTTATCTCCAGCGACGTATCTACGATTTGTACGGGTATGGCCGCCTCTATGGCGTCTGTCTTATTGGTGGCGGGAACCAAGGGAAAACGTTTCGGCTTGAAGCACTCCCGTGTAATGATCCATCAACCGCTTGGCGGCGTACAAGGACAGGCTTCAGACATCGAGATTACCGCTCGCGAGATCTTGAAGGTTAAGAAAGAACTGTACACCATAATCTCGGATCATTCAGGTAGACCCTATGAGGAGATCGAGCGCGATGGCGACCGTGATTTCTGGATGACCGCGGAGGAAGCGAAAAAGTATGGCATGATCGACGATGTTTTAACACGTAAATAACAAAAACAACAATAAGAAACTAGGGCCAAAACAACAGGCGATACATGTACGTTTTGCGGCAGGAGTAGCCGTGATGTTAATTTGCTTATCAATGGGATCTCTGGTTGTATTTGCGATGATTGTGCCCGGCAGGCGTATGAGATCGTAAAGGAGCAGACAGGAGGTAAGAAAACTTCTTTTGGTTTGAAGCAGAAAGATCTGCCTAAACCGGAAGATATCAAGACTTTCTTGGATCAGTACGTGATCGGGCAGGATGACGCGAAGCGTTATCTGTCGGTATCGGTGTACAACCATTACAAGCGTTTACTTCAAAAGGTTACCGCCGATGATGTAGAGATTGAGAAATCTAATATTATCATGGTGGGCGCTACCGGTACGGGCAAGACTTTGTTAGCCCGTACGATCGCTAAGTTATTGCATGTCCCGTTCGCTATCGTGGACGCTACGGTACTTACCGAGGCAGGTTACGTGGGGGAGGATATTGAGAGTATCTTGACCCGGCTATTGCAAGCGGCGGATTATGATGTGGAGGCGGCCCAACGGGGTATCGTCTTCATCGATGAGATCGATAAGATCGCACGTAAGAGCGATAATCCGTCTATCACTCGGGATGTCAGCGGTGAGGGTGTACAGCAAGGTTTGCTGAAACTTCTAGAAGGATCGATCGTGAATGTGCCTCCTCAGGGGGGACGTAAGCATCCGGAGCAAAAGATGATTGCGGTGGATACGAAGAATATCCTGTTCGTTTGCGGTGGTGCTTTCGATGGAATCGAGAAGAAGATCGCTCAACGCTTAAATACCCGTGTGGTCGGTTATTCGGCTAGTTTGGATACGGCTACCGTAGACCGGAATAATTTACTGAAATACATCACCCCGACTGATTTGAAGTCGTTTGGCTTGATCCCGGAGATTATCGGTCGTTTACCTATCCTCACGTATCTGAATCCGCTGGATCGTGATACGCTTCGTAACATCTTGACCGAGCCGAAGAACTCCATTATCAAGCAATACGTCAAATTGTTCGAGATGGATGGCATTAAGCTGACGTTCGATGAGAAAGTCTATGAGTTTATCGTGGATAAGGCGCTTGAGTTTAAGCTGGGTGCCCGTGGGTTACGTTCAATCGTAGAAGCCGTGATGATGGACGCTATGTACAGTATGCCATCTCAAAAAGTAAAGGAACTCCATGTAACGTTGGAGTATGCGAAAGAGAAATTTGAAAAATCGGACGTGAACCGTTTACAGGTCGCGTAAACGTAGGCGGTTTACTATAAATAATACGAAGTATGGCAAAGAAGGATCATTTAACAGAAGAGCTAAATCGGCACTTTGGCTTCGGTACCTTTAAGGGGAACCAGAAGGCTATTATTGAGAACGTGCTGGCCGGGAAGGATACTTTTGTATTAATGCCGACGGGGGGAGGTAAATCTCTTTGTTATCAATTACCATCCATACTAATGGAAGGAACCGCGATCGTGATATCTCCGTTGATCGCTTTGATGAAGAATCAGGTGGACGCGATGCGGAATTTCAGTGAGGAAGATGGGGTCGCCCATTTTATCAATTCCTCTTTGAATAAGTCGGCTATCGACCAGGTGAAATCGGATATATTATCAGGACGTACCAAGTTGCTGTATGTAGCACCGGAGTCCTTGACCAAGGAAGAGAACGTGGATTTTCTGCGTCAGGTAAAGATCTCTTTCTATGCGGTGGACGAGGCGCATTGTATCTCGGAATGGGGACATGATTTCCGTCCGGAATATCGAAGAATCCGTCCGATTATCAATGAGATCGGTAAACGTCCGTTAATCGCTCTGACCGCTACCGCTACACCTAAGGTGCAGCACGATATCCAGAAGAATCTGGGTATGATAGACGCTACAGTCTTTAAATCATCCTTCAACCGCTCTAATTTGTATTATGAGGTTCGTCCGAAAGGAACGAATATAGACCGCGAGATCATTAAGTATATTAAAGCCAACGAGGGTAAATCGGGTATCGTATATTGTTTGAGCCGTAAAAAGGTGGAGGAATTTGCCGACATCTTGAAAGCCAACGGGATAAAGGCGTTGCCTTACCATGCGGGAATGGATTCGCAAGTACGTTCCGCCAATCAGGATGCCTTCCTGATGGAACAGGCGGATGTGATCGTGGCTACGATCGCTTTCGGTATGGGTATCGACAAGCCGGATGTCCGTTATGTGATTCATTACGATATCCCGAAGAGCCTAGAAGGTTATTACCAGGAAACCGGTCGTGCCGGTAGGGATGGCGGAGAAGGCCAATGTATCGCTTTCTATGCTTATAAGGACTTGCAAAAATTGGAGAAATTCATGCAAGGAAAGCCCGTGGCCGAACAGGAAATCGGCAAACAGTTGCTTTTAGAGACTGCAGCCTATGCCGAGACTTCCGTCTGCCGGAGAAAAGTGCTATTGCATTATTTCGGTGAGGAATACCTGGAAGATAATTGTGGTAATTGTGATAATTGTTTGAACCCAAAGAAGCAGGTGGAAGCGAAGGAATTGTTAAGCGCGGTACTGGAGGTTATCAGTACGTTGAAAGAAAAGTTTAAGGCAGATTATATCGTAAATATTTTGGTAGGTAACGAAACCTCCGAAATCCAAAATTACAAGCACAATGAATTAGAGGTCTTCGGTTCCGGACAGGACGAGGATGATAAAACTTGGAACGCCGTTATTCGTCAGGCTTTAATCGCTGGCTATTTAGCGAAGGATATTGAGAATTATGGTTTGCTGAAAATCACGGAAAAAGGTAAGGAGTTCATGAAGAAGCCGGTATCGTTCAAGATTACCGAGGACAATGAATTCGAGGAAGAGGAAGAGGAAGTTCCGGTTCGTGGGGGCGCCTCTTGTGCGGTAGACCCGGTTCTTTATTCCATGATGAAGGATTTGCGTAAGAAATTATCCAAGCGGTTGGAAGTTCCGCCTTTCGTGATTTTCCAAGATCCCTCTTTGGAGGCTATGGCTACTACTTATCCGATCACGTTGGACGAGTTGCAGAATATCCCGGGAGTGGGCGCTGGTAAGGCGAAACGTTATGGCAAGGAGTTCATTGAGTTGATCAAGAAACATGTAGAGGAGAACGAGATTGAGCGTCCGGAGGATTTGCGCGTACGTACGGTCGCTAATAAGTCCAAGTTGAAGGTCTCAATCATTCAGCGGATCGACCGTAAGGTGGCGCTGGACGAGATCGCGTTGACTAACGGACTTGAGTTCACCGAGCTTTTGGATGAGATCGAGGCGATCGTATATTCCGGTACACGTATCAATATCGATTATTTCTTGAATGATGTGATGGATGAGGATCATATCGAGGATATTTACGAGTATTTCAAGGATTCGGAGACCGACGGTCTGGAAGACGCCATTGAGGAATTAGGCGGTGACTATACGGAAGAGGAGATTCGCTTGGTCCGTATCAAGTTCTTGTCTGAAATGGCAAACTAATGGGAGGGTGGCCCGGTTCCACTCTAAAGAAAAAACAAATAAAGAAGCTTATTGTTCCTTCCGAAAGAGATTTATTTTTCCTTCGGAAGGAATTTTGTTTTCGTTCGGATGAAAGTTTATTTTCTTCCGAATCGAATTTTTAATTTCTCCCGTATCGATTTATTGCGTGAAAAGTCGTATATTTGCGCGCAATAATTTTTAAAGCATAAGTTCTATGTCATTTATTGCAGACAGGGTAGTTATGGATGGGTTAACGTTTGACGATGTATTGTTAATCCCAGCTTATTCGGAAGTTCTTCCTCGTAATGTCGATCTCACGACAAAGTTTTCACGTAATATCACATTGAATATACCGATGGTGTCGGCCGCTATGGATACGGTTACCGAGGCCAAGTTGGCTATCGCTATCGCCCGTGAGGGAGGTATTGGTGTGATTCATAAAAACATGACGATCGCCGAGCAGGCAAAGCAGGTCCAGACCGTTAAACGTGCGGAGAATGGAATGATCTATGATCCGGTGACTATCACGAAGGGCAAGCGTGTGGCGGATGCCTTGGCAATGATGGCTGAATATAAGATTGGCGGTATTCCCGTGGTGGATGAAGGCGGGGATTTGGTAGGGATCGTGACAAACCGTGACTTGCGTTTCGAGAAGGACATGAACCGTTCTATCGACGAGGTGATGACGAAAGAGAATTTGGTCGTAACCGGACAATCTACGGATATGGAGGCCGCCACTCAGATCCTTCAGGAACATAAGATCGAGAAGTTACCGGTGGTCGATAGCCATAATAAGTTGATCGGCTTGATTACCTATAAAGATATAACGAAAGCGAAAGATAAACCGAAGGCTTGCAAGGATTCGAAAGGTCGTTTGCGTGTAGCTGCCGGTGTAGGCGTTACGTTCAATACCTTCGAGCGTGTAGCCGCTTTGGTGGATGCCGGGGTGGATGCTTTGGTGATCGACACGGCACATGGTCACTCAAAAGGTGTGGTGGATGTCTTGAAACAGATTAAGGCGCAATATCCGCATATTGATTGTGTGGTCGGTAATATCGCTACGGGCGAGGCTGCTAAATATTTAGTGGAAGCCGGGGCGGACGCCGTGAAGGTAGGTATCGGTCCGGGTTCGATTTGTACAACTCGTGTGATCGCTGGTGTGGGTGTTCCCCAGTTGTCGGCTATTTACGATGTGGCGAAGGCGTTGGAAGGAACTGGTGTGCCTTTGATCGCCGACGGTGGCTTGCGTTACTCCGGTGATATCGTGAAGGCGATCGCCGCTGGTGGATCTTCCGTGATGATGGGATCTCTGTTGGCGGGGGTAGAGGAGTCGCCGGGCGATACGATTATCTTCAATGGCCGAAAGTTTAAGTCTTACCGTGGAATGGGGTCGTTGGAAGCTATGCAAAAGGGGTCCAAGGATCGGTATTTCCAAGATGTGGAGGACGACGTGAAGAAGCTGGTTCCGGAGGGAATCGCTGCCCGTGTTCCGTTTAAGGGTTCTTTGTATGAGGTCATTTACCAAATGGTAGGTGGTTTACGTGCGGGAATGGGTTATTGCGGGGCTCATAATATCGAGGAGTTGCATAAAGCTCGTTTTACTCGAATCACCAACGCAGGTGTGCAAGAGAGCCATCCGCATGACGTAGCGATCACGCAAGAGGCTCCGAATTATAGCCGCGGTGAATAGTAATACAAGTTTTACGTTTTATAAAAAACACTAATTTAATGGGATAGCATACTTTTCTTGTCGGCTCTCCGTTAGATTAGTGTTATTTTTGTAATGTATATTCGTGCTATGGTAAAAGAATTTTTGATGAAAAAGTTACTTATTTCATTAGGGGTATTCGCTTGTGTGACAGTTAACGCTCAAACCGCATCCGATTCGGTCGTTATGACGGTCGCTGGAAAACAAGTGCCTTTATCTGAATTTATTTTTATCGCGGAGAAGAATGGAGAGGTGGATTTATCGAATACAAAGTCCGTCAAAAACTATGTCGAGCTATTTAAAAATTTTAAGCTAAAAGTAGCGGAGGCGGAATCTTTAGGGATCGACCAGACATCCTCATTCAAAAGTGAGCTGGATGGATACCGGGCTCAGTTGATCGATAGCTATATGTCGGATAAGGAGGGTGAGAAAGCGGCTGCCCGTGCGGTATATGACCGTGGGGATCACTCGGTAGAGTTGACCCACATCTTATTCCGTTTGCCGGAGAAGACGGTCTCCAAAGATACGGTAGCTGTATATCAAGAAGCCATGCGAGTATACGAACGTCTCCAGAAAGGAGAGGATATGGAAACAGTCGGAAAAGCTTTGGCCGAGAAGGATAAGGAGCATGTCGCTTGCGAATATGTACGTTGCTTGCTCCCGATGCAATCCCTAAAAGTGTTTGAGGATGCCGCCTATTCCTTGCCGATTGGCGTGGTGTCTGAACCGGTTCGCACGAAATTAGGATTTCATTTGATAAAAGTCCATAGTCGTAAACCCAATCCGGGGCGGATACATGTCGCTCATATCTTGATCGCCTTCCCGAAAGATTCCGCTATTCAGGACTCATCGGCTTTTCTGGCAAAAGCGCAAGCTATCTATAAGCAAGTACAAGAGGGAGCTGATTTTGGCGAGTTAGCGAAAGAATATTCTGGGGATGCTGCTTCCGCTAAGAAAGAGGGAGTATTACCTTGGTTTGGGGTAGGCGAGATGGTCCAGCCTTTTGAGCAAGCCGCTTTTGCGTTGAGCAAGCCGGGTGATTTATCCGAGGTGGTGGAAACTCGTTTTGGTTACCATATCATTAAGTTGATCGATAAGAAGGGACGCCCTTCGTTTGAGGAAGAGGAAAAAGCTTTGTCGAGACGTATGGGGCAGGGTGAACGTAACTTCGAGTTATATAAAGCTTTCGACGATCGTATGAAAAAAGAATACGGATACGTTTTCTATCCGGAAGCCTATGCGGAGCTGCAAGCGTTATGTAATGATTGTTTCCCCACGGACGAGGCGTTTTATGAGAAAGCGAAGGATATGAACAAGACGCTTATGCAATTGGATGGAAAGGATTTCCCGCAAGCGGAGTTCGCTTATTATATCCAACGTTGTCCGTTCTCGACAAAAACGTATGCGGGTGATTTTATGCAAGAGATCTATGATTTGTTTATCCGCGATATCGTAACGACCGCCGAGCGTAAGAATCTGGAGACAAAACATCCGGAGATCCCTCATTTGATGCAGGAGTACCGGGATGTTGTTTGAGGTCAGCAACCGGGAGATCTGGAGCAAACCCTCCGCCCAGCAGAAGGTGTTGGAAGCGAAGTGGATTGCGGATTTGAATAAAAAATATCCGGTGACTGTCAACTGGAAATTATTGAAGAAACTAAAGAAATAAAATAAAGATAGATATGAGGATAGTCTTCATGTTCCTAACGTTCGTTGTGTTGTTGGGTGCCTGTAAAGGTTCTCAGCCAGCTGATACTACGGATGTCTTGGTTAGCGTGAAAGGACGTACCCTAAATCGTTCGGAGGTGAATAAGCTAATACCCCGGGGGATTTCCTCCGCAGATAGTCTGTTGCTGGCCGAGGGCTTTACCAAGAAATGGGTAAAGGATGTATTGGTGTACGATGTGGCTTTGCGTAACTTAGGGGATGAGAAAGAGGAGGTCGATAAATTGGTAGAGGCGTTCCTTGGTTCGTTACCGTTATCAGGAACGATTGGTGGAGGAGAAGCTGAAAACTGATATCCGGGAAAGTGATAAATTAAACTATTACGAGGAAAACCAGAAAAAGTTTATCTTGGATAAAGGCTTGATCAAGGGATTATTCTTGAAAATCCCGGTTGATGCCCCGGGACTTACCGATGTCAAAAAGTGGTACAAATCCACAGATGTGGCCTCTTTAGAAAAAATTGAGAAGTATAGTGTGCAAAATGCCACGATTTATGAGTACTTTTACGACAAATGGGTTGATTTCGATGAGGTAATGGATAATATACCGATCCATGTGTCGAATCCGAATGCGTTTCTGAAGGCGAATAAGTATGTTGAGGTGGCGGATAGCAGTTATTGTTATCTGTTGAATATCAAGGAATATTTACCTTCCGGCAGTGTGGAGCCATATGATTATGCCAGTTCGCACGTCACGGAAATGCTGGTCAACCAACGAAAAGTTGAATTCTTGAAAAAATTTGAAGACGAGTTATATAACGATGCGATCCGGAGCGGTGACGTGGAATTCCATTCCGAGCCGTGATCTCTAATTTTATAAATGGGTAGACATGATGAAAAAGATTTTAAGTGTATTCTTTCTTGCCTGTTGTTCTTGCATTGTAATGGCGCAAGACAATGTGATCGATGAAATTGTGTGGGTGGTAGGAGATGACGCTATTTTACGTTCGGATATTGAGACGCAGCGTTTGTATAATCAAAACGAGGGGGTCCGTTTGGATGGCGACCCGTATTGCGTGATCCCGGAGCAGATGGCGATACAGAAACTATATCTGAATCAAGCTAAGATCGATAGTATTACCGTGAACGAGAACCAAGTGATCCAGAGCGTGGATCAATGGATGAACATGGCTGTGAACCAAATCGGGTCTCGCGAGAAATTGGAGGAATATTTCGGTAAGAAATTTTCCCAGATCAAGGATGAGCGTAAGGAGATGGTGCGGGAGCAGCAGGTAGTGCAACAGATGCAGCATCAATTGATCGGCGAGATCAAGCTGACACCTTCCGAGGTGCGTAAATATTTCAGCCAGTTGTCTCAGGATAGCCTGCCGAACATCCCTACGACTGTAGAGGTGCAAATCGTTACCTTGGAACCGAAGATTCCGTTTGAGGAAACAGACGCCATCAAGGCCCGCTTACGTGATTTCACGGAGCAAGTTAATTCCGGTAAGATGGAATTCTCTACGTTGGCTCGTTTGTACTCGGAAGATCCGGGTTCGGCGTCTCGAGGAGGGGAGTTAGGTTTCATGAGCAAGACACAGCTGTTGCCGGAGTTCGCGAACGTTGCGTTCAACTTGAAAGACCCGAAACGTGTCTCCCAGATCGTACAGACGGAGTATGGTTACCAT
>OATN01000647.1_pt1 | contig 9256 bp, 4 predicted proteins | sample 1501211 | NCBI WGS metagenome assembly OATN01 (sample SAMEA2579978, study PRJEB22360) | human gut metagenome | reverse complement strand
GAGTAATCCTTGAAATCCGTCGCGAACGAACCATCGAACTGGCAATGGAGGGTTTCCGTTATTACGACATCATGCGTTGGAAAGAAGGTAAACTATTTGAGAACGATCTGCTGGGAATCTATGTTCCCGGGCCCGGAACTTACGATTTAGATAAAGACGGTACGGATGATGTCTGTTTCTACGTAGGAACAAAACCTGCCGGAAATGTACCTTTATATTTAGAGATCGGCGAGCAGATTCGCTTGTCGAATGGCGAAAGTGGTTATATCATCTGTCATAGTCTGATTACCAAGAAATGGAATGAAGACAGAGATTATTTGTACCCTGTTCCTATCAGCGAACGTACTTTGTCCAATGGTGTGATAACACAGAATCCCGGTTGGAATGACGGATTGAACTTTAATTAATTAGATTCAGAAATATAAATTCTTATGAAAAATATGATTTCTTATATATGTCTTTTGGCAACCGTGTTTGCCAACTTGTCCTGTGCCGACGACATGGACAACTCTAAATTCGATAATATGATACCTTACGGTAAACAGGAAGTTTCCTATACTTATCCGAAAGGGGAGGGGAGCCTTAGAGTGTTGACCTTTAATATAAGGCATTGTGCCGGTAACGATGACGTGATTAATTATGACAGGACAGCCGCTGTTATCAACGGAATGGAACCCGATGTCGTTTGCCTGCAGGAAGTGGACTACATGACTACCCGAAGTAATAAAGTCGACCAACTGAAAACCTTGGCGGATAAAACAGGCATGAATTACTATTTTAGTAAGTCAATCGCTTACCAGGGTGGTGAATACGGTAATGGCCTTTTGTTCAAAGGGACGCCGATCAGCACGAAGACTTATCTCCTTCCCGGTGCCGAACTCCGTTCTGCTGCCATAGCCGAATTTGAGAACTATGTAGTTATCTCCACCCACTTGGCTTTGGAAGAGAATAATAGAGTTGAATCTGCAAAACAGCTCACAGACCTTGCCAAAACATATAATAAAGTGGTTTATATGGCTGGTGACTTTAACGAGGACTTGATGAATGGCACATTCTTTACGGAACTGAAGAAAGAATGGGAGGTTGTCAGTTCTACAGAAAACACTTTTCCTACCGGACAAGCTACCAAACGGATTGATTTTGTCGTTACTTTGAAAACTCCACCTACCATTGTGGTAAAATCGAATGTAATATACAACCTGGATGGTGTCAACGTAGCAATAACTTCCGACCATTATCCACTTTATTGTGATTTTAAGAAGCCGACCGGACTTGAAGAATATCCGAAGGCAGAAGGTGACCTGCGCATAGGTAACTATTTCCTGACCTATTGTAAAGGTACAGATGGCGTGATTGATTACGACCGGACAGGACGTATTATCGCCAAAATGAATGCGGATATTGTCTGCTTGCAGGGACTGGATAAGGAGACGGAACGTTCGGAAGGTATCGACCAGTTGAACGTACTGGCACAGAAAGCAAATATGCATGATTACTTTGCTAAAGCCATTGATTATAAAGGCGGTGAATTCGGTGTTGGTATACTGACAAAAGAAGAACCTGTAAGTGTAGACAGATACCAAATGGCGGGAAAGAGCGAGATGCGTGCAGCCATGGTAGTGGAATATGAAAAGTTTGTAGTAGCCAGTACCAACTTCGATACGGATATGGCAAAGCGTATAGAGGCCCTTCAAACGTTAGAAACGAAACTGTCCGCCTATAATAAACCTGCATTCCTGTTAGGATACTTCAATGAGGGCGACTTGGAAAGCGAGTTTTTCCAAATGGTGAAGAGTAACTGGAATCTTCTTAGTGCCGATAAGTCTACCGAAGTCAGTGGTAAGAAACGTCGTCTTGACTTTATCGTGTCTTTGAAGAGTCACAACGTAAACGTGACACAGGCCGATGTGATAGAAAACCTGTCAGGAGTAGATGTGACCATTGCTTCTACACATTATCCTCTTTTCTGCGATTTCTCCGGTTTAAAATAGAAACGTTATAGAGAGGCTGCACAGAGCTATGCACATATCGTGTGTAGAACTGTGCAGCTTCATTATATAGCTTATCAAACATCAAATGGAGTGGTATAAAAAAGGAGAAAGCGGTACATCTTGAAAACTATTCAGTTGAAGTTATCATTCTTTCTCCGATCTATGCCTTTATGGACTTTTTTCTCTCTTCATGCGGTCAATGAGAAATAATCGTGTAACTTTGTAAGCTGTTAGTGTAAAAACAAGAAGAGAAAAAATGATAGTTTGCATAGCCGAAAAGCCATCAGTAGCACGCGATATAGCCGAAGTACTCGGCGCTCATACCAGAAAAGAAGGATATATAGAAGGAAACGGATACCAGGTGACCTGGACATTCGGGCATCTTTGTACCCTGAAAGAGCCGCATGAATACACGCCTAACTGGAAATCATGGAATTTAGGTAGCCTGCCAATGATTCCTCCACGTTTCGGCATCAAGTTGATAGAGAATCCTACCTACGAAAAACAATTCCACATTATCGAGGGACTGATGCAGAACGCAGATGAAATCATCAACTGCGGTGATGCCGGGCAAGAGGGAGAATTGATTCAGCGTTGGGTGATGCAGAAAGCAGGTGCACGCTGTCCGGTGAAACGTCTGTGGATTTCTTCATTGACAGAAGAAGCTATCCGGGAAGGGTTTGCGAAGCTGAAAGATCAGACAGATTTTCAGTCACTCTATGAAGCCGGACTTTCTCGTGCGATGGGTGACTGGCTATTAGGGATGAACGCCACCCGTCTTTACACCATTAAATACGGTCAAAATAAACAGGTACTCTCTATCGGTCGTGTACAGACACCGACTCTGGCACTGATTGTCAACCGTCAGTTGGAAATAGCTAATTTCGAACCCAAGCAATACTGGGAACTGAAAACCAACTATCGGGATACCACTTTTTCCGCACTTATCCGCAAAAGTGATGAAGAAATTGCTGCGGAAGAAGAAAAGAACGGTGGAAAAAAGAAAATAGATAATCCGGGTATCGACCCTATCGCTAACCGGGAAGAAGGCGAGGCATTGGTAGAACGCATAAAGGATCTTCCGTTTGTAGTCACTAGTGTTGGCAAGAAAGATGGGAGAGAGTTCGCCCCACGTTTGTTCGACTTGACTTCTCTTCAGGTAGAATGTAATAAGAAATTCGCTTATTCGGCTGATGAAACGCTGAAACTGATTCAGTCTCTTTATGAGAAGAAGGTAGCTACCTATCCGCGTGTTGATACTACTTTCTTGAGTGACGATATTTACCCGAAATGTCCTGCTATCCTGAAAGGACTCCGTGATTACGAAGTCTTGACAGCTCCGTTAGCCGGCACTACACTTCCTAAATCGAAAAAGGTATTTGACAACTCGAAAGTGACGGATCACCACGCCATTATCCCCACCGGAGTCTATGCTCAAAACCTGACGGATATGGAACGTCGTGTCTATGACTTGATAGCCCGTCGTTTTATAGCCGTATTCTATCCGGACTGTAAGATTTCTACTACTACCGTCATGGGAGAAGTGGATAAGATAGAATTCCGGGTAACCGGAAAACAAATTCTGGAACCGGGATGGCGTGTCGTGTTTGCAAAGGACGTAAAAGATCCTACTGAAGAAAAAGAGGAAGAGGATGAAAATGTACTCCCTACCTTTGTGAAGGGTGAAAGTGGTCCTCACATTCCCGACTTGAACGAGAAATGGACACAGCCGCCCAGACCTTATACCGAAGCAACACTGCTCCGTGCAATGGAAACAGCCGGAAAACTGGTGGATAATGATGAACTTCGTGATGCCTTGAAAGAGAATGGTATCGGTCGTCCGTCTACCCGTGCTGCCATCATTGAAACACTGTTCAAACGAAATTATATCCCTAAGGAGAGAAAGAACCTGATTGCCACCCCGACAGGAGTGGAGTTGGTGCAGCTCATTCACGAAGAATTATTGAAATCGGCGGAACTGACAGGTATTTGGGAAAAGAAGCTTCGCGAAATTGAAAAGAAGACATACGATGCCCGCCAGTTTCTCGAAGAACTGAAACAGATGGTTTCGGAAATCGTGATGAGCGTACTTTCTGATAATACGAATCGACGTATTACTATTCAGGATGCAGTAGCTGCAAAAGCCGAAGAGAAAGCAAAGAAAGAGCCTAAAAAGCGTGAACGAAAACCAAGTACACCGAAAGAAAAGAAACCAAAAGCGGAAAAAACGACGAACGAAGTGAAGGCTGATTTGCCCGGTTCTCCGGCTCCGGTGGCTACAATTGCTTCAACTCCTTCTGCAACAGGTGGGGTAGATGCTTTTGTTGGCCAACCCTGTCCACTTTGTGGTAAAGGAACTATCATTAAGGGGAAGACTGCTTACGGGTGTTCGGAATGGAGAAATGGATGTACTTTCCGGAAGAATTTCTAATCTGTATTGGAATAAATTAAATCCATTGGCAGTATGGTTATATTTCCTGCCTCACTATTGCTTTTCACTGATTAATTTTGTATCTTTAGTGATTTTCATTCTTTCGGAGATAGATAGTCACCTTATAGAATGACAAATATCACCTTATAAAGTGACATTAGTCATTCTATAAGGTGACTATTGTCCCATTGTAATGGGACAACTACCCGAGTGCATAAAAGATAATAAATTCCTGCACTGAAAATCTTAAATCTATGCACTGAAAAACTTTAAATAATAGAGACATTACCTGCATAGAAATAGTGTATCTTACCTAATTTCATATTATATGCCTCACAATAACAAGGTAAAGTGCATTGTAGAAAATAGTTATGTGAAAAACTACATAGTTTATTAAAAAACACTATATTTGTACACAACTCTAAATGTTCTACTTATAAAATACGACTATCAATAAATTATTCAGATGAACCGCTTTATTAACTACTACAAGAAGATATTCTCACAAGAGTACATGGATCGCACCATTTCGGGAGGTATCAAGTCACAGCTCACCTTGCTACTCGTTACCATTGCTACGGTGCTGACTATCTTTTTTATTATCGCGATGCTCTTTTCCATCCAACTGCATGGACACGAGGAATGGGGAGAAAGACTTTGGGTGGTGTACAATAACTTTGTCGATCCCGGTAACCAAATAGAAGAGACTGCCTGGCCTAACAGGATATTAGTGGGACTTATCAGCATTTCGGGATCCGTTTTACTGGGCGGTGTGCTCATCTCTACCATCTCTAATATTATAGAGCGGCGTGTGGGGGTGGTATACACAGGGCGAATGACCTACCGTAATATAAAAAATCATTATGTGCTAATAGGATTCAATGAATTGTCTATCAATATGATACGCGAACTGTATGACGAATGTCCTTCAGCACGCATCTTGCTGATGAGCGGTATAGAGGCGGCGACAGTGCGCCATCGTATACAGTCGGCCCTACCCATCGAGATAGAGAGACAAGTGCTTGTTTACTTTGGCAACATTGAGTCGATTGAGGAACTCCAGCGGTTGAACATAGAGAGTGCTATTGAAGTGTATGTGTTGGGTGATGAAGAACGTTACGGGCGCGATGCTAAAAATATCGCTATTGTGCATTTGGTGAGTGCTCTGCGTGGTAAATGTTCTGATGGCAAGATGATGCCTGTGTATGTACAGTTCGACAGCATCCCTTCATATTCCAATATACAGAAAATGAATCTGCCGCCCGAAGTCTTTTGTATAGAAGGCAAGCCTAATATTTTCTTTCGCCCCTTTAATCTCCACGAAAACTTGGCCCGGCAGCTATGGAGCCTTTATGCAGCCGATTGTGAAAGGCGTTATGATCCGCTGGATTATCGTCCCATAAGCATAACGCAACAACCTGATGGAAGTTGGAGCGCTACCAGTCAAGACTATGTGCATTTGGTTATTGTGGGATTCAACCGAGTGGGACGCTCGTTGCTACTCGAAGCACTACGTATCTGCCATTATGCCAATTATGATGACCGCCTGCCTGCAGATGAACGTATACGTACCCGCATCACTTTAGTAGATCGCGAGATGGAGGCACAGGAAGACTACTTCAAAGCTCAATTTCCCTATATAGAGAATCAAATAGATGATATTGAGGTGGAATATTGCCATGACGACATTTGTAGTACTGCTATGCGTACCCGCCTGCAGCAGTGGGCACAAAATAAGCATTGTATGCTTACAGTGGCTATTTGTGTGCATGATCCCGATTTGAGCCTTTCATTAGGACTAAACTTGCCGCATGAAGTTTATCAATATCAGTGTCGTGTGCTTATCCGTCAGGAATTTAATAATGATTTGTCGTCAATGGTGGACGATGAGAAGGGACGTTATCGCTATGTCAAAGTGTTTGGCATGGTAGACAGGGGAATAAAGAAAAACATCTTACAAGACAAACTGGCTTTGTATGTGAACTACTTATACGATTGTTGTTATGCTGATGAAAGCCTCAAACAAAAAGAGGTATTGAAGAAAATGTATGAATCCTATGGCAACCACTCTGCCGACTTTATTTTGATGAACCACCAGGCGCAATATCTATGGAATAAATTAAGCGAGCCGCTGCGCTGGGCTAACCGCTATCAACTAGATGCCTATAGTGTGTTTTGTCGCACACTGGGCTATGGCATCAGACGGAGTAACTGCTCACCGACACACATATCCGAATCTATGTTCAATGAAGAACTGCCAGCCCAAGTTTTGTATCTGTTAGTGCGCATGGAGAAGTACCGATGGAATGCCGAGCGTACGGTGGCCGGCTGGAAACGTGCTAAGGTGAAGGATAAGGTGTTTTTGCTACATCCTCTTATTATGCCTTTCAGCGAACTACTACAAAGGCATCCCGAGGAGGTAGAGAAGGATGCTGATGTTATTTATAATTTGCCCTACATATTGGCATTGGGAGGATATGAACTTTATAGATTGGCCGATCAATAGATCCATATAACATTCGTATATAACGGCACAACATTTAGATACATGAAAAACGTGAAAGTCTTTATTGCTTCGTCGGCAGAACTTGATGAAGATAAATTGCAGATGGACCTCTACTTTTCGCAGAAGAATAAGGGATATAGGAAACGTGCCATCTGCTTCGAACAGCGTACCTGGCGTGATTTTCCCAGCTACCTTTCTGAGGAGCATCTGCAGAATAGATACGATGATTACATTCGCCAATGTGATATTGTGATTTTTCTTTTCCATACTCGTTTGGGGCAATATACGCTACGCGAACTGCAAGTCGCTTTTGAACAAGTGAAAGCGAGTGGTGGTAAACGTCCAAAAATTTACATTTATGCTAAACGCGACGAGCATGGCGCGGCACTACTGGAGAAACTAAAACAATACAGTGAGCAAGAATATGGACACTTCTGTGATACTTATGCCGACTACAATGAGCTGTTTCATCACTTTGACTATCAGTTAACGCAACTGGAAAATGAAGGTTTCATACGTCCCAATCCTGTAGACTTACCGCGTACTAGACGTTTTGTACTGCTTTGTTTGCTGCCTGTGGTGATAGTGGCTTTCTTCTTGCTGGCCTATCAGTTATGGCAACCTGTGACGTTTAGGGTCGAACTGAAGGAGAATATATCTACCACACTGCCCTTTCGGGGAGCTACGCTCACACTGAAGTATGCCGATGTAGTGGAAACCCGTGAACTGGCTACGTTGCAAGAGGTGGTGGAATTTGAAGGCATCAACCGCAAGTATGCTTGGCTCGACGACTTCACGCTAAGTTTCAAAGCTAAGGGGTATATGCCTGTAGATACTACACTAAGTTACACCAATACTTGTTTTCTAAGCATCTGTCGTAATAATGATGCTGGTGTGCTACAAGGTGTTGTGACCGACGAAGAACGACAACCCATGGCTGATGCTCGTGTACAAGTGCTGGGCTATTCTGCACAAACTGAGGCCGATGGCTCCTTCTTGATAGAGGTACCATTATCGCAGCAAGCCACTAGCTATCGTCTCACAGTGATGAAAGCAGGTTTCGAAATCTGGGATTATAATGGGGTAGCTCCGTCGCCTACCGAGCAGATGCGCATAGCCTTGCGCAAAAAATAGTATAACCTTCAAACAACAGTGTACTCATGAAAAAACTCCTACTTACAGTTGCGCTATGTGCAGCTACTTTTTGGGTTATACGTGCACAGAGCCAACGCGGCACTGTAATGATACAAAATTCTGGTAAAAAAGCCTTGCCGCAAGTAAATATAGTGATAGAGGGGGCTACACCCACTACCAGTGATGCGCGGGGCTGTTTTGAGGTACAACTACCCAATCATATAGAGGGACAGCGGCTACTTATACAACAAATAGCCTATCGTGACTGGGTGGTGGTTAATCAACATATGGTGAACCAATGGGTATATGCACCTACCAAAAACTATCGGGTAGATATGTGTGCTAAAGAGGAGTATACGGCTAGAGTTGAGCAATTCTACCAGATAGGTAAAACCAATGCGAAGGCTAAGTATACCAGTGCCATGGCTCAACTCAAACAACTCAAAGAGGAAGGTAAAGTGAATAGCGACCGCTATATGCAACGCCGGAAAGAGATACAAGCGGCTCTGAACACTGCACAAGAGATGTTAGACTGTTATGTACCTTTGCTGGTAGCTATCAATACAGACTATTTGGAACCTATAGAAAAACAGGCACAACAACTAGTGACGCAGGGAAAGCTGGATGAGGCTATCGGACTATACGAAGGATTACAATTGGAAAAAAGATTGGCTCATGACCTTGGCTTAAAGAAACAGTGGGATGAAGATATCGAAAGTATGATACCCACTGTTGAACGCTATGCACAAACATTGGTGTTACAAGGTGGTGAGGAGAGTTACCGGAAGGCAGGAGATTTATTCAAGAAGATAGCTGACAGTAGTCCCACACACATGGACCGTAATGCCGATTACGCAAACTTTGCTTATCATCAACGGAATTTTACAGATGCAGAGACTTACTACAAGAAAGCCATAGAGCACAGCAAAACACCTTATGATTTGGCTGATTGGTATACGAAACTAGGCCTTATCTATGATGATATGAACCGTTTGGATGAGAGTATCGACTACTTTGACAAAGCACAACAATTGCTCGAAAAGTTACCGCGGAACATACTGGCTACAGCCGAACTTACTGTAAACCTTGATATCAACTTATCGACTGTACTCTTTAAAATGGTACGTAAGGGTACTCCCGAAACAAAATTGAAAGGTTGCCGAGTAGCGCTCAATTCGCTTAAAGAGGCTGTGG
>OATN01000646.1_pt1 | contig 9271 bp, 9 predicted proteins | sample 1501211 | NCBI WGS metagenome assembly OATN01 (sample SAMEA2579978, study PRJEB22360) | human gut metagenome | reverse complement strand
CGAACAAACCGGAAATGGGGAGCCGTCAGGTGCCGTTTAGCGGTGAGATTTGGATTGATCGCGCCGATTTCCGCGAAGAAGCTAACAAGCAGTACAAACGTCTGGTGCTGGGTAAAGAAGTGCGTCTGCGTAATGCTTATGTGATTAAGGCAGAACGCGTCGAGAAAGATGCCGAAGGTAATATCACCACCATCTTCTGTACTTATGACGCCGATACCTTAAGCAAAGATCCGGCAGATGGTCGTAAAGTCAAAGGTGTTATTCACTGGGTGAGCGCGGCACATGCGCTGCCGGTTGAAATCCGTTTGTATGACCGTCTGTTCAGCGTGCCGAACCCAGGTGCTGCGGATGATTTCCTGTCGGTGATTAACCCGGAATCGCTGGTGATCAAACAGGGCTTTGCTGAACCGTCGCTGAAAGATGCGGTAGCGGGTAAAGCATTCCAGTTTGAGCGTGAAGGTTACTTCTGCCTCGACAGCCGCCATTCCACTGCCGAAAAACCGGTATTTAACCGCACCGTTGGGCTGCGTGATACCTGGGCGAAAGTAGGCGAGTAATTTTAAGTTCTACCAGGCCGGGTGAGGCATTTACGCCACATCCGGCAAGGAACAGACAAACAGTTTCAAACGCTAAATTGCCTGATGCGCTACGCTTATCAGGCCTACATGATCTCTGCAATATATTGAGTTTGCGTGCTTTTGTAGGCCGGATAAGGCGTTCACGCCGCATCCGGCAAGAAATATGCAAACAATCCAAAACGCCGCGTTCAGCGGCGTTTTTTCTGCTTTTCTTCGCGAATTAATTCCGCTTCGCAATTTATCCATAAAATAAATTTAAAATAACAAAACATAATTAAATAAAATGTAACCGTTTTCATCTTGCTGGAAATTCACGCTTTTATTCTTCTGCAAGCCTTTCAACCGCAAACTTAAGCCTTGTAACAAAAATCATCAAAATATGTGCGGTTGCTCATGTTCTTACATTCTGGTTACAGAAAGAGATTGATAATTCGCGTCGCGAAAAATAGTCTGTTCCTGTAGTCAGCGAGACTTTTCTCAACGCTACTTTTTTAATTTTTATTTTTTTTCGCTGTTCACCTTTGGTGCAGCAATTTATACGTCAAAGAGGATTAACCCATGCGTACGTTTAGTGGCAAACGTAGTACGCTGGCGCTGGCTATCGCCGGTGTTACAGCAATGTCGGGCTTTATGGCAATGCCGGAGGCTCGCGCCGAAGGATTCATCGACGATTCAACCTTAACCGGCGGTATCTATTACTGGCAGCGTGAACGCGACCGTAAAGATGTTACCGACGGCGACAAATACAAAACCAACCTTTCTCACTCCACCTGGAATGCCAACCTCGATTTTCAGTCTGGTTATGCTGCTGATATGTTCGGCCTTGATATTGCCGCGTTTACGGCGATTGAAATGGCGGAAAACGGCGACAGCTCTCACCCGAACGAAATCGCGTTTTCAAAAAGTAATAAAGCCTATGACGAAGACTGGTCCGGCGATAAAAGCGGTATAAGCCTGTATAAAGCAGCGGCCAAATTTAAATACGGTCCGGTGTGGGCGAGGGCAGGTTATATTCAGCCAACTGGTCAAACGCTGTTAGCGCCGCACTGGAGCTTTATGCCGGGTACTTATCAGGGGGCGGAGGCCGGGGCGAATTTTGATTACGGCGATGCTGGTGCGTTGAGTTTCTCCTACATGTGGACCAACGAATACAAAGCACCGTGGCATCTGGAAATGGATGAGTTTTATCAGAACGATAAAACTACCAAAGTTGATTATCTGCACTCCATCGGTGCGAAATACGACTTCAAAAATAACTTCGTACTGGAAGCGGCATTTGGTCAGGCAGAAGGGTATATCGATCAATATTTTGCCAAAGCCAGCTACAAATTTGATATCGCCGGTAGCCCGTTAACCACCAGCTACCAGTTCTACGGTACCCGCGATAAAGTTGACGATCGCAGCGTCAATGACCTTTATGACGGCACCGCTTGGCTGCAAGCGTTGACCTTTGGTTACCGGGCGGCTGACGTAGTGGATTTGCGCCTCGAAGGCACCTGGGTTAAAGCTGACGGTCAGCAGGGATACTTCCTGCAACGTATGACTCCAACCTACGCTTCCTCGAACGGTCGCCTGGATATCTGGTGGGATAACCGTTCTGACTTCAACGCCAACGGCGAAAAAGCGGTCTTCTTCGGTGCGATGTATGACCTGAAAAACTGGAATCTTCCAGGCTTCGCCATCGGCGCTTCTTACGTTTACGCATGGGACGCTAAACCCGCTACCTGGCAGAGCAATCCGGATGCGTACTACGACAAAAACCGGACTATTGAAGAATCTGCCTACAGCCTGGATGCGGTCTACACCATTCAGGATGGTCGCGCCAAGGGCACGATGTTCAAATTGCACTTCACCGAATATGACAACCACTCCGACATTCCAAGCTGGGGCGGTGGTTACGGCAACATCTTCCAGGATGAGCGTGACGTGAAGTTTATGGTAATCGCACCATTCACCATCTTCTGATGCCCGACGCGGCAGGTTTTGTGCCTGCCGCACGTTTGAGGAATTTACTATGAAAAAACTGATTCTCATCGCCATGATGGCATCGGGTCTGGTGGCTTGTGCGCAATCAACCGCGCCACAGGAAGACAGCCGTCTGAAAGAGGCATACAGCGCCTGTATCAACACCGCACAAGGTTCGCCGGAAAAAATTGAAGCCTGCCAGAGCGTGTTAAACGTGCTGAAGAAAGAGAAACAACATCAGCAGTTTGCCGACCAGGAAAGTGTACGCGTACTGGATTATCAGCAGTGTCTGCGCGCAACGCAAACCGGAAATGATCAGGCGGTGAAAGCCGATTGTGATAAAGTCTGGCAGGAAATTCGCAGTAATAACAAATAAGTGAGAGCTGTAACTCTCGCTTTTCTTATTTCCTATAAAAAAGCCAACCCGCAGGTTGGCTTTTCTCGTTCAGGCTGACTTATTTGCCTTCGTGCGCATGCTCATCTTCGCGGCAATCGCCTTCAGCGCAGTGACCGTAAAGATAGAGACTATGGTTAGTCAGGCGAATGCCATGTTTTGCGGCGATTTCACGCTGACGCGCTTCGATAGATTCATCACTAAATTCGATAACCTTGCCGCAGTCGAGGCAGATCAGGTGATCGTGGTGATGTTGCTGTGTCAGTTCAAATACGGATTTACCGCCTTCAAAATTGTGGCGGGTGACGATACCAGCGTCGTCAAACTGGTTCAGTACGCGATAAACCGTAGCCAGACCAATTTCTTCACCCATATCGATCAGACGTTTGTATAAATCTTCCGCACTGACGTGATGGTTGTCCGGCTCCTGAAGAACTTCCAGGATTTTTAAACGTGGAAGCGTTACTTTCAGGCCAGCTTTCTTTAGGGCGGTATTGTTATCAGTCATGCGGAATCTGTCCTGTTACTAAGCGGTTCACTTCATTAGAAGAAGTGACAGAATTTGCTCTTGAGATAATGCGTATCATTATAGAATTGCCACGCCTAAATGAAAACCACAAGTCCCTGGCAAATATTGTTAATAAAAACGTGGCACAGCTTACATTTACAACGGCAAGGCCACTTGAACACCGGGACATTGTACAGGTACAACAGCAAAAGTTACAAATTTGTAGCAATTATTTTGATTGGCATTATCTATTAATACGGCGTAGACATGAGTCTACGCCGCATCACATCAGGCATTGAGAATTTCGTCGAGATGCAACTCTTCAGAAATCTGTTTAACCCATTTTTCTACACGTTCAGCGGTCAGTTCCGGCTGACGGTCTTCGTCGATAGCCAGACCGACAAAGTGGTCGTCATCTGCCAGACCTTTTGATGCTTCGAAATGATAGCCCGCAGTTGGCCAGTGACCAACGATGGTTGCACCGCGCGGTTCAATGATGTCGCGGATGGTGCCCAATGCGTCGCAGAAATATTCGGCGTAATCTTCCTGGTCACCACAACCAAACAGCGCAACCAGTTTGCCATTGAAATCAATCTCTTCGAGAGTCGGGAAGAAGTCATCCCAGTCACACTGCGCTTCGCCGTAATACCAGGTTGGGATGCCCAGCAGCAGAATGTCATAAGCTTCCAGATCTTCTTTGCTGCTTTTTGCAATGTCATGGACATCGGCAACGTCTTTACCAAGCTGTTTTTGAATCATTTTTGCGATATTTTCGGTATTACCGGTGTCGCTGCCGAAAAAGATGCCAGTGATAGCCATGAGTGAAATAACCTCTTGAAACTTATTGAAATGGGGGTGGAAAATTGCCCACGGATAAAGGCAATCATAGCAGAACAGGCAGTCTTGCGGAATCAGCAAACGAGCAGGACTGCACACTGTGCTACATGAAAGTGGAAATTTAAACGATGCCCTGACTACGCAGCGCCGCCAGTTGCTGCATTAACATCTCTTCGATCAGTTCGCTACGGCTCATATTGCGCGATTCCGCCAGCTCGTTCAGCGCCTCGACAGCTTCCGCGTTCAGCTTCAGTTCGACACGCTTAAGGCCACGTACTTTGTCGCGTTTTAGCTGGTTGCGTTTATTAATACGCAGCTGTTCATCGCGCGAAAGCGGATTTGTTTTCGGTCGTCCCGGTCGACGCTCGTGCGCGAACAGATCTAATGTCGTACGGTCCGTTTGTTCTTTGGCCATGATCTTGGTGACTTCGGGGGAAACAATCAGCCAGGCCTCTGCCCGGATGGATAGCGCGCCATAATACATCAGCGCGATGAGTCACGCCAACGCCCACGCGCGGAAAGCGACGCGGACGCTGGGTTTTTAATCAGTTGCGTTAATCATTGAGATAGCGACGGATAGCGCGTAATACCGCATCCGGTTTTTCAGCATGGACCCAGTGACCCGCGCCTGCAATCACATGCGCCCGTGCCTGTGGAAATTGTGCCAGTAAATCATCACGGTACTGCTCGCTAACATACGGAGAATTACTACCAGGGATAAACAGGGCAGGGTGATCCCATGCCGGGATTTTCTCCCAACCCACAATATGCGGATACTGATCCCACAATACCGGCACGTTAAAGCGCCACTCCCCGTCAACAAAAGATTTCAACAGAAACTGAATCACCCCTTCTTCATTAAGATGCTGGCGCATTATTGCTGCTGCTTGCTGGCGAGTTTGTGCGTCCGATTCACTGACCGCGTTGATAGCCGCGAAAATCTCATCATGACGGCGTACGTGATAGTCGACCGGTGCGATATCGATCGCCACCAGTTTATCGATGCGATCGGGGGCCAGTGCAGTAAGTGCCATTACCGCTTTACCGCCCATGGAGTGACCGATAAATGTTGCTTTGTCGATCTGCAGTGCATCCAGGGTATCAACAAGATCCTGCGCCATCGTCGGGTAATTCATTACCGGATCTCTCGGTGAAAGACCGTGGTTACGCATATCAACCTGGATGATATTGTGATCGTTTACCAGATCGCGAGCTAGTACGCCAAGGTTGTCGAGGCTGCCAAACAGACCATGGACAAGAACGATGGGAGAATTATTGTGCTGGTTTTGTGCAGTTTGCGCGCGGATATTCAATTTCATGGCAAAGTTCTTTTTTTCGCGTTGTCGGGTTAGGGTATTATGTTGACCATTGTGCCACAGGGCTGCAACAAATAAGGTTTATTCCGAGTTTTTCTGCAAGCCAGGCTTGACGCTATCCGCTGCCGGGATTTATTCATATACTCCTGGCGACTTGTATTCAGCTAAGACACTGCACTGGATTAAGATGAAAACGATTGAAGTTGATGATGAACTCTACAGCTATATTGCCAGCCACACTAAGCATATCGGCGAGAGCGCATCCGACATTTTACGGCGTATGTTGAAATTTTCCGCCGCATCACAGCCTGCTGCTCCGGTGACGAAAGAGGTTCGCGTTGCGTCACCTGCTATCGTCGAAGCGAAGCCGGTCAAAACGATTAAAGACAAGGTTCGCGCAATGCGTGAACTTCTGCTTTCGGATGAATACGCAGAGCAAAAGCGAGCGGTCAATCGCTTTATGCTGCTGTTGTCTACACTATATTCTCTTGACGCCCAGGCGTTTGCCGAAGCAACGGAATCGTTGCACGGTCGTACGCGCGTTTACTTTGCGGCAGATGAACAAACGCTGCTGAAAAATGGTAATCAGACCAAGCCGAAACATGTGCCAGGCACGCCGTATTGGGTGATCACCAACACCAACACCGGCCGTAAATGCAGCATGATCGAACACATCATGCAGTCGATGCAATTCCCGGCGGAATTGATTGAGAAGGTTTGCGGAACTATCTAAAACGTTGCAGACAAAGGACAAAGCAATGGCAATCCACAATCGTGCAGGCCAACCTGCACAACAGAGTGATTTGATTAACGTCGCCCAACTGACGGCGCAATATTATGTACTGAAACCAGAAGCAGGGAATGCGGAGCACGCGGTGAAATTCGGTACTTCCGGTCACCGTGGCAGTGCAGCGCGCCACAGCTTTAACGAGCCGCACATTCTGGCGATCGCTCAGGCAATTGCTGAAGAACGTGCGAAAAACGGCATCACTGGCCCTTGCTATGTGGGTAAAGATACTCACGCCCTGTCCGAACCTGCATTTATTTCCGTTCTGGAAGTGCTGGCAGCGAACGGCGTAGATGTTATTGTGCAGGAAAACAATGGCTTCCCCCCGACGCCTGCCGTTTCCAATGCCATCCTGGTCCACAATAAAAAAGGTGGCCCGCTGGCAGACGGTATCGTTATTACACCGTCCCATAACCCGCCGGAAGATGGTGGTATCAAGTACAATCCGCCAAATGGTGGCCCGGCTGATACCAACGTCACTAAAGTGGTGGAAGATCGTGCCAACGCACTGCTGGCCGATGGCCTGAAAGGCGTGAAGCGTATCTCCCTCGACGAAGCGATGGCATCCGGTCATGTGAAAGAGCAGGATCTGGTGCAGCCGTTCGTGGAAGGGCTGGCCGATATCGTTGATATGGCGGCGATTCAGAAAGCGGGCCTGACGCTTGGCGTTGATCCGCTGGGCGGTTCCGGTATCGAATACTGGAAGCGTATTGGCGAGTATTACAACCTCAACCTGACCATCGTTAACGATCAGGTCGATCAAACCTTCCGCTTTATGCACCTTGATAAAGACGGCGCGATCCGTATGGACTGCTCCTCCGAGTGTGCGATGGCGGGCCTGCTGGCACTGCGTGATAAGTTCGATCTGGCGTTTGCTAACGACCCGGATTATGACCGTCACGGTATCGTCACTCCGGCAGGTTTGATGAATCCGAACCACTACCTGGCGGTGGCGATCAACTACCTGTTCCAGCATCGTCCGCAGTGGAGCAAAGATGTTGCTGTCGGTAAAACGCTGGTTTCTTCTGCGATGATCGACCGTGTGGTCAATGACTTGGGCCGCAAGCTGGTAGAAGTCCCGGTAGGTTTCAAATGGTTTGTTGATGGTCTGTTCGACGGCAGCTTCGGCTTTGGCGGCGAAGAGAGCGCAGGGGCTTCCTTCCTGCGTTTCGACGGCACGCCGTGGTCCACCGACAAAGACGGCATCATCATGTGTCTGCTCGCGGCAGAAATCACCGCTGTCACCGGTAAGAACCCGCAGGAACACTACAACGAACTGGCAAAACGCTTTGGTGCGCCGAGCTACAACCGTTTGCAGGCAGCTGCGACTTCCGCACAAAAAGCGGCGCTGTCTAAGCTGTCTCCGGAAATGGTGAGCGCCAGCACCCTGGCAGGTGACCCGATCACCGCGCGCCTGACTGCTGCTCCGGGCAACGGTGCTTCTATTGGCGGTCTGAAAGTGATGACTGACAACGGCTGGTTCGCCGCGCGTCCGTCAGGCACGGAAGACGCATATAAGATCTACTGCGAAAGCTTCCTCGGTGAAGAACATCGCAAGCAGATTGAGAAAGAAGCGGTTGAGATTGTTAGCGAAGTTCTGAAAAACGCGTAAACACATTAAATAAGAAAAAGGGCGGTCGGAAGATCGCCCTTTTTTATGTATGACTGCCTGATGGTGCAATATATTGAATTTGTATGATTTCGTAGGCCGGATAAGGCGTTTACGCCGCATCCGGCAAAAACAACGCGCACTTTGCCAACAAACTGAATAGCTCAAGGGAATTCAAAATGAAGACCAAAAGGAGTCTGGTCGTAAGAGTGGCATTCATTGCCGCCACATTACTGTTGACTGCATGCGCCCAACCTGAACAATCATCATTAGCTGGCGACTGGTTACCGACGCATGTGGATAAAAAGCAGGTATTAGAAGGTAGCGCTGTTTTAAAAATTGCGCCTTCCCGGTGTAAGACAAATTGCCATGGCGATAACCTACCTGATAATACCCGGCGCTGGCAGGTGTCAGATGAGGACGAAAAAGCGGTGATTTATCTTCACGATATGTCAGCACAAGAAAAGGCCGGTTTAAATCCCGGCTGGCAATGCTACACCTCATTTTTTATGCTGGCTTGCCAGGGGAAGCCCGGCACCCGACCGGCTGTTGATGAGAATTATGTCAGCAAAAGCGGATTTTTTGTCTCGATGTTACATATCGGGATTATTGAATTGCGACGCTGTCAGTCAGAAAATTGCCAGCAAGAATTGAAAGCGATAAATACGCATTAAACATTTCGCGATGAGTGCCATGCCTGATGCGACGCTGACGCGTCTTATCATGCCTACGGGACGATGTGTAGGTCGGATAAGGCGCTCACGCCGCATCCGGCAATTCAGCCCCTCAAAGCATAAACCGATACCCAATACCGGTTTCGGTAATAAAATGGCGAGGGCGGGCGGGATCCTGCTCCAGTTTTTGTCGCAGATGTCCCATATAAATACGCAAATAATGACTGTGTTCGACCGCGTTTGGCCCCCACACCTGGTTAAGGAGTTGGCGCTGGGTGAGCACTTTCCCGGCATTATTCAGCAGCACCGCCAGCAGGCGGAATTCAATCGGCGTGAGATGCACCTCTTCCTCACCCCGGTGAATCACGCGGGCGGCTAAATCGACGGTAACATCGGAGAATTTCACCAGCGGATCGGGCGCAGCGGTGGCGGAGTGGCGGCGTAAAGCGACGCGCAGACGGGCCTGCAATTCGCCAATGCCAAACGGCTTACTCAGATAATCATCCGCTCCGGCATCCAGTGCGGCGATTTTGTCGCTCTCTTCGCTGCGTGCGGAAAGCACAATCACCGGCACCGCGCTCCACTGGCGCAGGTCGCGGATAA
>OATN01000639.1_pt1 | contig 9370 bp, 6 predicted proteins | sample 1501211 | NCBI WGS metagenome assembly OATN01 (sample SAMEA2579978, study PRJEB22360) | human gut metagenome | reverse complement strand
AAATACAGCTTAATCACCAGCGCGTTAACGATATCAATAAAGAACGCACCGACCATCGGCACTACCAGGAAGGCCATGTGCGACGGGCCAAAACGTTCAGTGATCGCCTGCATGTTGGCGATTGCCGTTGGCGTTGCACCGAGGCCAAAACCACAGTGACCCGCAGCCAGCACTGCCGCATCGTAGTTTTTGCCCATCATGCGCCAGGTAACGAAGATGGCATACAACGCCATGAAGATGGTCTGTACCACCAGAATCGCCAGCATCGGCAGCGCCAGCGAAGCCAGCTCCCACAGTTTCAGCCCCATCAACGCCATCGCCAGGAACAACGACAGGCTTACGTTACCCAGCACGGATACCGCACGCTCAAAGACGCGGTAAAAGCCCATCATTGACAGACCGTTGCTCAGAATCACGCCAACAAACAGGACACAGACGAAGGTCGGCAGTTCAAAAGCAGTGCCAGCCAAAAGTTGCGCAACAATTTTCCCCACCGTCAGGCAGATAGCAATCAGCGCGATAGTTTCAATCAGCACCAGCGAGGTGATCATGCGGCCCACATCCGGCTTTTCAAACGCCGTCGGGACTTCCTGGTCATCCGGAATACCGTTCGGCGTGGTGGAGTGTTTCACCAGATAGCGCGCCACCGGACCGCCAATCAAGCCGCCCAGCACCAAACCGAACGTTGCACAGGCCATCGCCACTTCCGTCGCATTGGTGAAGCCATAACGTTCAATGAACAATTTACTCCATGCAGCTCCCGTACCGTGACCGCCGGAAAGCGTAATAGAACCGGCCAACAGCCCCATCAGCGGATCAAGCCCTAACAGGCTAGCCATACCAATGCCAATGGCATTTTGCATCACCAACAGACCAACAACCACAATCAGGAAGATGCCAACCACACGCCCACCGGCACGCAAACTGGCAATGTTGGCGTTCAGGCCAATGGTGGCGAAGAAAGCCAGCATTAACGGATCGCGCAGGGACATATCAAAGTTGACTTCCCAGCCCATGCTTTTTTTCAGTACCAGTAGCGCCAGCGCCACCAACAAACCACCCGCAACAGGTTCCGGTATGGTGTATTTCTTCAAAAAGGAGACGGAATGGACCAACTTACGCCCGAGCAGCAACGTCAGCGTTGCGGCAACAAGCGTTGCTAAAGTATCGAGATGAAACATAGTTACTCCTTTGTGTCCGCATCACTCTTTCATACTCGTCATACTTCATCGCGCAGTGGCAACTTCATGAAATATGACGGGTATCGAGTTATGCTTTCCTGGGTCAAATTCTCAGCTGTTAATGAACAAATGGCATGGATTTTAAGCAGAAAAATACCAAAAGTTATATAAAAAAGTGCATTTATCTCATTTAAATATTTAGATGAGGATGTGGCAAACGTTTGCTTTTCTCTTTCGGTCAGCTAAAATGCCCGCTTTGCTACCACGGGATTGTTTTCGATGTCTGTTTCCACCCTCGAGTCAGAAAATGCGCAACCGGTTGCGCAGACTCAAAACAGCGAACTGATTTACCGTCTTGAAGATCGTCCGCCGCTTCCTCAAACCCTGTTTGCCGCCTGTCAGCATTTGCTGGCGATGTTCGTTGCGGTGATCACGCCAGCGCTATTAATCTGCCAGGCGCTGGGTTTACCGGCACAAGACACGCAACACATTATTAGTATGTCGCTGTTTGCCTCCGGTGTGGCATCGATTATTCAAATTAAGGCCTGGGGTCCGGTTGGCTCCGGGCTGTTGTCTATTCAGGGCACCAGCTTCAACTTTGTTGCCCCGCTGATTATGGGCGGTACCGCGCTGAAAACCGGTGGTGCTGATGTTCCTACCATGATGGCGGCTTTGTTCGGCACGTTGATGCTGGCAAGTTGCACCGAGATGGTGATCTCCCGCGTTCTGCATCTGGCGCGCCGCATTATTACGCCGCTGGTTTCTGGCGTTGTGGTGATGATTATCGGCCTGTCGCTAATTCAGGTGGGGCTGACCTCAATTGGCGGCGGTTACGCAGCCATGAGCGATAACACCTTCGGCGCACCGAAAAATCTGCTGCTGGCAGGCGTGGTCTTAGCCTTAATTATCCTGCTTAACCGTCAACGTAACCCTTACTTACGCGTGGCCTCACTGGTGATTGCGATGGCGGCCGGATATGCGCTGGCGTGGTTTATGGGCATGTTGCCAGAAAGCAACGAACCGATGACGCAAGAACTGATTATGGTGCCAACGCCGCTCTATTACGGTCTTGGCATTGAATGGAGTCTTCTGCTGCCGCTGATGCTGGTCTTTATGATCACTTCGCTGGAAACCATTGGCGATATCACGGCGACCTCTGACGTTTCCGAACAGCCAGTGTCCGGTCCGCTGTACATGAAACGCCTGAAAGGCGGCGTGCTGGCAAACGGCCTGAACTCGTTTGTTTCGGCGGTGTTTAACACCTTCCCGAACTCCTGCTTCGGGCAGAACAACGGAGTGATCCAGTTGACCGGTGTTGCCAGCCGCTATGTCGGTTTTGTCGTCGCGCTGATGTTGATCGTGCTGGGTCTGTTCCCGGCAGTGAGCGGTTTTGTACAACACATTCCAGAACCGGTTCTGGGCGGCGCAACGCTTGTAATGTTTGGCACCATCGCCGCCTCCGGTGTGCGTATCGTTTCTCGTGAGCCGCTGAACCGTCGGGCGATTCTGATTATCGCCCTGTCGCTGGCGGTTGGTCTGGGCGTGTCTCAGCAGCCGCTGATTTTGCAGTTTGCCCCTGAATGGCTGAAAAACCTGCTCTCCTCCGGGATCGCCGCGGGCGGTATTACTGCCATCGTGCTGAATCTGATTTTCCCACCAGAAAAACAGTAATTCACTGGCGGCGGTAAGATAATTACCGCCGCAGTCTCACCTCTTTCACCATTCCCGCCTTGAGGATTGCGCGTAAATCGTGCATAACTCCCTTATGTGCATTTCACGGGATGGAAGACCATGAAATTTATTGGGAAGCTGCTTCTCTACATTCTCATCGCTCTGTTAGTAGTGATCGCTGGCCTCTATTTTCTTCTGCAAACCCGCTGGGGAGCAGAACATATCAGCGCATGGGTTTCCGAGAATAGCGACTATCATCTGGCCTTCGGGGCGATGGATCACCGTTTTTCCGCGCCATCTCATATCGTGCTGGAGAACGTCACGTTTGGTCGTGATGGTCAGCCTGCGACCCTGGTGGCAAAAAGTGTCGACATTGCGCTAAGCAGTCGGCAACTGACCGAACCACGCCATGTCGATACCATCCTGCTGGAAAACGGGACGCTGAATCTCACCGACCAGACCGCGCCGCTACCGTTCAAAGCCGATCGTCTGCAACTGCGTGATATGGCGTTTAATAGCCCGAATAGCGAATGGAAACTGAGCGCGCAGCGAGTAAATGGCGGCGTGGTTCCGTGGTCACCAGAAGCCGGTAAAGTGCTGGGTACGAAGGCGCAGATTCAGTTTAGTGCCGGATCGCTTTCGCTCAATGATGTTCCTGCCACCAATGTACTGATTGAAGGCAGTATTGATAACGATCGCGTTACGCTGACTAACCTGGGTGCCGACATCGCGCGCGGGACATTAACCGGAAACGCGCAGCGTAACGCCGACGGCAGCTGGCAAGTGGAAAATCTGCGCATGGCGGATATCCGTCTACAAAGCGAAAAATCGCTAGCCGACTTCTTTGCGCCATTACGCTCTGTCCCGTCGTTGCAGATTGGTCGCCTGGAAGTGATCGATGCTCGTCTGCAAGGTCCGGACTGGGCGGTGACCGACCTCGATCTCAGCTTGCGCAACATGACCTTCAGTAAAGATGACTGGCAGACACAGGAAGGCAAACTGTCGATGAACGCCAGCGAGTTCATTTATGGTTCACTGCATTTATTTGACCCGATTATAAACGCGGAATTTTCCCCGCAGGGCGTAGCGCTGCGCCAGTTCACCAGCCGCTGGGAAGGGGGTATGGTCAGAACGTCAGGGAACTGGCTGCGTGACGGGAAAACGTTACTCCTTGATGATGCGGCAATTGCCGGGCTGGAATATACCTTGCCGAAAAACTGGCAACAGTTGTGGATGGAAACGACACCGGGTTGGTTAAACAGCCTGCAACTGAAGAGATTTAGCGCCAGCCGCAATCTGATCATTGATATCGACCCTGACTTCCCGTGGCAGCTCACCGCGCTCGATGGTTACGGTGCCAACCTGACGCTGGTTACCGATCATAAATGGGGCGTCTGGAGTGGTTCGGCGAATCTGAATGCCGCCGCCGCGACGTTTAATCGTGTTGATGTCCGTCGTCCATCGCTGGCGCTAACCGCCAACAGCAGCACGGTGAATATCAGCGAACTGAGTGCATTTACTGAAAAAGGCATTCTGGAAGCCACCGCCAGTGTTTCACAAACGCCACAACGTCAGACACATATCAGCCTGAATGGACGCGGTGTGCCGGTGAATATTTTGCAACAGTGGGGATGGTCTGAATTACCGTTGACTGGCGACGGCAATATTCAGCTTACCGCCAGTGGCGATATTCAGGCCAATGTCCCGCTGAAACCTACGGTTAGCGGGCAATTGCATGCCGTGAATGCCGCAAAGCAGCAAGTGACTCAAACCATGAATGCGGGCGTAGTTTCCAGTGGTGAAGTTACGTCGACGGAGCCGGCGCAGTAAAAATAAGGACGCTAGCGGATATCAGCGCTAGCGTTCCCCGTTATTAGCGCAAAATTCCATACTCACTGCACAATAACCATTTCACCGGTTCATCTTCTTCTATCGCAGGAAAACGTCCTCCCGGCTCAAGAAAATAGTTATCGTGTTGGTCATCATTTACCATCGAAATTTCCCAGCCGAGAACAAACGCTTTTTCCGCCCAGAAGCGATGATACAGACGCGGCGGCAGGCAAATGCCCTGCCCCGGCTTTAACACCAGCGTTTCACCAGGTTTCATGGTACGCCGCTGACCATCAACACTCACGGTAATGACTCGTTGATCATCACAGAGACTGGCTTCGTTGGCCCAGGCCAACTGCATGCATAAGTCTCCACCGCCCCGATTGAGGATATCTTCCATTTTGTGGGTGTGAAAATGCCAGGGAGTCTGCTGATCTTGTTGGATCTGCAACATTTTCTCAGCATACGGTTTTGGATATGCCGCCGACCCCAGCGCGCCGTTGCGCATCGTTAGCAGTGTTAGTCCCGTTTGGTTGAAATCACCACGACCAAAATCGGTGATATCCCAACCGAGCTGTAAGTCGACCACTTCTTGCCAGTTATCCCGTTCCCGCTGCAGCCAGTCATCCACCGTAAAATAGGCGAACTCTGGCAAACAAACGCGGAAGGTCTGCGCAATGGCATGTGCTTTATCAATAACATAATTAATTTGTGAACGTTTCATTGGCTTCTCCGTTGCGCATAGCAAGCCAGGCAGCGCCACGCATTCCGCTACTGTCGCCGTGCTGTGCTTTTACAATGGGAGTGGTGAATTGATCGGTGAAAACCAGTGGAGCGACTTCTGCGTTCAGATCGGTGATAAGCAGTTCCACATTCGAAAGCCCGCCGCCGATCACAATCACGCCAGGGTCAACAACATTAACGATGGTTGCGAGCGTGCGGGCAAGCTGTTGGCGAAAACGTGCCACCTGCTGCATGGCACAAGCATCACCACGTTGTGCCAGGGTGACAATCGCCGCAGGAGTGAGCAAGTTACCAGTCATCTGTTGATAGCGTTCACTAAAACCGCTGCCGGAAACAAACGACTCCACGCAGTTGTGTTTGCCGCAATAGCAACTGACTGATGGACCATCTTCCTGCTCCGTATAGCCTGGCAACGTGATATGACCGCATTCGGCAGCATTTCCCCAGGCCCCTATAAACGGTCGTTGCTTGATGGCAATGCCACCGCCGCAGCCCGTACCAAGCGTAATACCAAATACCACGTCATAATCTTGCCCGGCACCGTCGCAAGCTTCTGATAGCGCGAAACAGTTACCATCATTGGCTATCACCACCGGTTGCCCAAGCAATTGCTGCAAATCAGCCTGTAACGCATGACCGTTAATCACCTGAATATTCGCGTTTTTAATCAGGCCAGTGAGTGGCGAGATACTGCCGGGTAAGGCGATCCCTGTCAGCATCGGTCGTTGAACGTCCCGCCTAATCTGCTCGATAAGTGCCACAACGCATGAGACAAATTGTTGATATGTCGACTTTTGCGTCGGGCAGCGGTAACGGCGAATCTCCCAGCCATGCGCATCCATGACGACGGCGGCGATTTTGGTCCCACCAATATCCAACCCCAGATAGTGCATATCTCGTTCCTTGTTGCGTAAAAGGCGGGTCACCCCGCCCTTCTGGCTTAGTACAGTGATGCTTTACCGAGCGAACCGAACAGTTTCATTTTGTGGCGAATGACTTCCCGCGCCGCGTTAATCGCATCCGGATAGATGACGTTCGGGTCCCACCAGCTCTCTTTAGCGAGAATTTCACGCACTTTCTGGAAATAGGCGTATTTCATATCGCTGGAGATATTGATTTTGCCGACTCCGAGCGTAACTGATTCAGCAATCTCCGCGTCCGGGTTTGCCGAACCACCGTGTAGTACCAGCGGAATATCAATACGTCCGGCAATGTCGCGCAAAATGTTCATTTGCAGCTTCGGTTGCATCCCTTTTGGATAGATGCCATGCGCTGTACCAATCGCCACAGCCAGTGTGTCGGCACCTGTACGAGCAATAAAATCGGCGGCCTGCGCCGGATCTGTGTAGGTCACTTGTGAAACACCACCTTCTACCGACGTTCCTGTTTGTCCGATGGTTCCCAGTTCACCCTCAACCGACACGCCAACCGCGTGAGCGAGGCGAACCACTTCTGCGGTCAGCGCCACGTTTTCTTCATACGGCAGCAGCGAACCGTCGATCATTACTGAGGTAAATCCGCAGCGAATCGCACGCAAAACATGCTCTACAGAGGCACCATGATCGAGGTGCAGTACAAACGGGACTGAACTACGCTGGGTAATTTCGCGAACGTGAGCGAAAAAGGCATCGCCCACAAAATCATGTTCGCTGGGATGGATGGCAATAATCGCCGGAGTATTTGTCGCTTCTGCTTCATCCACGACTGCGCGAAGGAAACAGTTATCCGCCACATTAAATGCGCCAATGGCAAAGCCGTGCTGGCGGGTAGGTTGCAGTAATTCTTTCATCGAAACTAACATGTTAAATCTCCAGTTTCAGCGTGTAGTCCGCCCTGCCGGTGCGTTATTGCACTGGCATAAAGGCCATGACAGAAAATGAATCAGGCTTTGCCGATAGAGCCGCTCGCCTGTAAATACGGTGTAATCGCTTCTTCGAAGGCCAGTTCCATAGCTTTCAGCGCGTCCACCAGTTCAATGGATATATCGTGACAGAGGGTATGCAGGAGCGCGGATTTCCCCCGTTCAAAAATGGCCGCCCCCACGTTGATTTTTGCTACCCCCAGCGTCGTACAGAGCTGGAGCTGATCGAACGGCGTACCGCTACCGCCATGTAATGCCAGAGGCACGCTCGAGCAGTGGAAAATCTCCGCCAGACGCTGAAAATCAATAGCAGGTACAACACCAGGCGCGTACATGCCGTGCGCCGTACCCACAGAGACAGCCAGTAGATCAATGCCTGTCTGCGCGATAAACGGTTCCACATCAGTGGGTTGCGTCATCATGTCTGCATTGGCGGCCTGGTCGTAACGCGGCGCATCTGCCAGATGGCCCAGTTCGCCTTCCACGCAGAGCTGCGCGCTGGCGGCGAGTTCCACCACCGCCCTGGTCTGGCGCACGTTTTCCTCCAGGGGAAAAGCAGAAGCATCAATCATTAATCCGCTGAAACCAGCACGAAACGCCTGACGAATACAGTCCGGATTTTTGCCATGATCAAGCGCCAGAGTGACCGGTACTGAGGCAGATTCCGCGAGCGTTTTAACCACTGCCGCCGCGACGGGTGCAGGAAAATGCGCCAGATGCCCCTGATAGAGATTGAGAATGATCGGAGCGCGATTCTTCTCCGCCACGCGGATAGCTGCGTAAGCACTTTCCAGATTCATACAGTTGATCGCCAGCAAGGCGTAATGTTCATGCCAGGCTTTCATCACCATACTTTTCATATCGGCAAACATAGGGCCTCCGGTTATTCGAGGGTGAAAGTGATCTCTTCATCTTTCAGCTTTTGATCGCTCAGTTCGTCAAACTCTTCGTCGCGTTCCGTTACCGGTTTCTTCCAGAGTGAAAGCATCACGCCACAAATCACCGTGCCTATACCCAGCGCCAGGCAAAACAGCAGAGGATGGGTGAACAGAGGCACAACAAACATGCCGCCATGCGGAACCGGACTCTCCACGCCCCACACCATGATTAAGCCGCCCGCGACCGCCGATGCCACCACACAAGATCCCACTACTCGCAGCAGGTCACGCGCGGCGATCGGAATGACTCCTTCAGTGATCATGCAGATCCCCATCGGAAACGCGGCTTTCAGCGCCTCGCGCTCCGCACGGGTGTATTTATGGCGTGTCAGTAAGAACGAAAGTGTGATGCCAAACGGAGGGATGATTGAGCCGACAAATTTCACGGCTTCTGGTCCGTAGACGCCACTGACCAGCAAGCCATCGGAAAACAGCGACATGGTTTTGTTGACCGGACCACCGAAATCGAAGGTTGCCATCGCGCCAAGTATGGCCCCCATCAGGAAGCGCGATCCGCCCTGCATCGACTCGAGCAAATGAATCAGTGCTTCTTGTAACCAGGCGATGGGTTTACCAATCAGCGTCATCATTAACAGCCCACCGATAATGGTGCTTAATACCGGCAACACCATGATTGGCATGAGTCCTTGCATCGACTGCGGCAGGCGGATATAGCGTTTAAGTAGCAAAATGGTGTAGCCCACCAGGAAACCACCCAACATACCGCCAATAAATCCGGTATGGATTTGCCCACAGAGAAAGCCGACAATCAGACCCGGGGCAAATCCGGGACGATCGGCAATAGAATAGGCAATTGCCGCGCTAATCAGCGGCACAATCAGCCCCATTCCCCAGCCGCCAATCTGATTAAGCATCCACGGGATTGTTCCTGTTTTTTCACCAACATCTGTACCGCCAAGAACTTGCCCCAACGCAATACATATCCCGGCGGCCACAATAAGGGGTATCATCCACGAGATGCCGGTTAATAAATGTTTTTTAATTTCCTGTGAAACCGGAATTTTATTGTCTTTCATATTAAGATCCCTCCAGTATAAGGATCATTTGTTTCCCAGTGATTTTTCGACCTTTTCAAGAAATTGAACGGGCGATTTAATGACGATCTCTGTCTTTACTCGCACAAT
>OATN01000637.1_pt1 | contig 9380 bp, 4 predicted proteins | sample 1501211 | NCBI WGS metagenome assembly OATN01 (sample SAMEA2579978, study PRJEB22360) | human gut metagenome | reverse complement strand
AACGAACCCAACGGCACGACCATCACGTTCAAGCCGGATCCGACTGTTTTCCAGACCACGGTTTTCAATTACGATACCTTAGCCGAACGACTGCGCGAATCCGCGTTTTTGTTGAAGGCGATCACCATTAATTTAACCGATGAGCGGACCGGTAAGCATGATCAGTATCATTATCCTGATGGTTTGGTTAGTTTCGTGAAATACCTTAATGAAGGTAAAGACGCCTTATCGCAAGTCATTAATTTTGAAGGCAAGAAGGACGGCATTGTCGTTGATTTTGCCGGTCAATACAATGATGGCTACTCTGAAAACATTATTTCGTTCGTCAACAATGTTCGGACTGGCGATGGCGGCACGCATGAAATCGGATTGCGCAGCGGGATGACGCGTGCTTTTAATGAATTCGCCCGAAAAGTCGGGTTATTGAAAGACCGCGATAAGAATCTTGAAGGCAGCGATGTCCGCGAAGGTTTTGCGGGTATTTTGAGTGTCCGCATCCCGGAAGAGATCTTACAGTTTGAAGGCCAGACCAAAGGCAAGTTGGGGACGCCTCAGGCACGGACCGTTGTCGATGGGATTGTGTACGACCACCTTGCCACCTTCTTGATGGAAAACGGTGAAGAATCGCAAGAACTCGTGCGCAAAGCCATTAAAGCCCGCGATGCCCGTGAAGCCGCCCGCAAAGCCCGTGATGACAGTCGGACCGGGCGCAAACGCAAAAAGGATCAGGGGCTGCTTTCCGGTAAACTGACCCCGGCACAGACCAAAAACCCTAAACGCAACGAACTGTATCTTGTCGAAGGGGATTCCGCCGGTGGTTCTGCCAAGCAGGGACGCGATCGTAAGTTCCAGGCAATTTTGCCATTACGCGGGAAAGTTTTGAATACGCAAAAAGCCAAGTTGCAGGATATCGTCAAAAACGAAGAAATCAATACCATGATTTATACCATTGGCGCCGGTGTCGGAGCCGATTTTGACATCCAGCAGGCTAACTACAATAAGATCATTATTATGACCGATGCCGATACTGATGGTGCGCACATTCAGATCCTGCTGTTGACCTTCTTTTACCGATACATGCGGCCGTTAATCGATGCCGGGCGTGTGTATATCGCACTGCCGCCGTTGTACCGCTTGCAAAAAGGTGCTGGCGCTAAAACGAAGATCAGCTATGCGTGGACGGATGAAGAGTTAGCTAAGGAAACCAAGGCGATGGGCAAAGGCTATACCTTGACCCGCTTTAAAGGGCTTGGCGAAATGAACGCCGATCAACTATGGGAGACCACGATGAATCCCGAAACGCGGACGCTGATTCGGGTTCGGATTGACGATGCGCAGCTGGCAGAACGCCGGGTCACGACATTGATGGGCGATCGGGTTGAACCGCGACGTGAATGGATTGAACATCACGTGAAGTTTGATCTGGATGATGAAGGCAGTATCTTGGAAACTCCAACGGCAAACCATGAAAAGTTGCAATTCGGAGCTAAGCAAATCGTTAAGCAATTAGATAAGAAAAGGAAGTAAAAGCCATTGGCCAATCAGATTCAAGAGTTGACCTTAGAAGAGGTCATGGGCGACCGGTTTGGCCGGTACTCGAAATATATTATTCAAGAACGCGCACTGCCAGATGTTCGTGACGGGTTAAAACCGGTCCAACGGCGCATTTTATTTGCGATGAACCAAGACGGCAACACCTATGACAAAGGATTTCGTAAGTCGGCTAAAAGTGTCGGTAATGTCATGGGTAATTACCATCCTCATGGCGACAGCTCGATTTACGAAGCGATGGTGCGGCTTAGCCAAGACTGGAAACTACGCGCACCGTTAATTCAGATGCACGGTAACAATGGGTCAATGGACGGGGATCCGCCAGCAGCGATGCGTTATACAGAAGCGCGGCTAAGCAAGATCAGTAAGGAAATGTTGGCGGATATTGATAAAGAAACCGTTGATATGGTTTTAAACTTTGATGACACTGCCCAGGAACCGACTGTGCTGCCAGCGGGTTTTCCTAATCTACTCGTCAACGGTGCTACTGGGATCTCTGCAGGGTATGCCACTGAAATTCCGCCACATAATTTGCGGGAATTGTTCAATGCCATTTTGTATCTGCTAAAACATCCGCAAGCTGATTTAGCCGACTTGATGCAGTATGTTAAGGGACCCGATTTTCCAACCGGCGGCATCATCCAAGGGCTTGACGGGATCAAGCAGGCATACGAAACCGGCCGGGGAAAGATTGTCGTTCGCTCACGCACCCACATTGAAACCATTCGCGGCGGCCGCGAGAAGATTGTGGTCACTGAAATTCCGTATGATGTCAACAAGGCCCAAATGATCAAAAAAATCGATGAACTACGACTTAACAAAAAAGTCGACGGTATCGCTGAAGTTCGCGATGAAAGTGATCGATTCGGCTTAAGTGTTGTCATTGAGCTGAAAAAAGAAGCGGATGCCCATGGAATTTTGAATTACCTCTTCAAAAATACCGATCTGCAAATCACATATAACTTTAATATGGTTGCGATTGCCGATATGCAACCGAAATTGCTTGGGCTCAAGGCGATGTTGGAAGCTTATGTGGCGCATCGCCGTGATGTGGTCACACGCCGGACACGTTATGAGTTAAACAAAGCGCAGGCACGGCAGCACATTGTTGAAGGCTTGATTAAAATGTTGTCCATTTTGGATCAGGTCATTGCGGCGATTCGTGCATCCTCAGATAAAGGGGATGCCAAACGCAATTTGGTCAAACAATTTGATTTTTCCGAAGCGCAGGCTGAAGCCATTGTTTCTTTGCAGTTATATCGGTTGACGAATACCGACATTACCGCTTTGCAGGACGAGGCGGCACAACTGGCCAAGGCGATTGCCGAATATCAAGACATTCTAGCGCAGCCGGCTTCGCGTGATCGGGTGATTGAAAAAGAACTTAAACGGATTGCTAAAGAGTACGGGGATGATCGGCGCAGCAGTATTCAAGCCGAGATTGAAACGCTCGAAGTGGCAACGACGGTCACAGTGGCTGATGAAACCGTGATGGTCCAGGTGTCACGCGACGGCTATGTCAAACGCAGCTCCTTGCGTAGTTACCAAGCTGTTGATCCTGAAGATAACGGTTTAAAACCCAATGATTTGGCGATTTTTACCGGAGAGTTAAGCACCCTGCAACATCTTTACATCGTCACGAATGCCGGTAATATCATTTATCGGCCCGTTTACGAAATTAGCGATGCGCGGTGGAAGGACACTGGGGAACATTTAAGCCAGACAGTTGGCTTGGGAACCGATGAAAAGGTTTTGGCGGTCTTTGCTTTTGATCAGCTAGATCTTGCTGGTACCTTTGTCCTTGGCTCCAGTGACGGCTACATTAAGCAGACGGCATTGAGTGATTTGCAGCCGCAGCGCACGTATAAACGCAAACCAATGATGGCAATGAAACTGAAAACACCGGGTGCCGTGGTTACCAACGCTTACTTCACGACCGATCAAGCCCAGGATGTTTTTGTTGTCAGCCGACATGCGTATGGACTCGACTTCCCACTGGATGAAGTTTCCACGGTCGGTGCCCGGGCTACTGGGGTCAAAAGTATGGATCTCAAACCGGAAGATGAGGTGGTTAACTTTATCTTAGTTAAGCAGCCAGAAAAAGCAGTGGTGGGCATTTTGACTCAGCGTGGTGCGTTTAAACGTATGGCGTTAAGCGAAGTCGGTCAAATGAGCCGTGCTCGCCGCGGATTGCTTGTTTTACGCGAATTAAAGCGTGATCCGCACCGCATTGTCGCCATGATGCAAGTCGATGACAACACGCGTCTGGACGTGTTAACCGATGCCGATAAAGTGATCACGTTAACGCCTGTGAACCACCCGACAGGTGATCGCTACTCTAATGGTTCCTTTGTGATTGATACTGATGTCCAAGGAAAACCGGTTTTCGTACGCACACGTGAAGAAACACCGGTTGAACCGTAACACAAAAAATTCTCCATCTGTATTAATACAGATGGAGAATTTTTTATTTATTATATGACAGTACGGTTGTGCACAACTTATCAAGCTAATGATTAAGCTTTTTTTATGAAACAGGAAAGTACACCGAAAAAACAGCAAAACGCCTGTTATATCAGCGATAAAACGCTTGCATAGATTTGCCTTCGTGTTATACTGAGTTTGTAAGAACTGTCACATCTGTAATTCACTTTAGGAGGCAATACCTATGAAACAGCTTGACGAAACCAAAGTTCCTAATTATTGGGAAGGCTTTAACGGCGGCGACTGGCAAGAAGAAATTAACGTGCGCGATTTTATCGAGCATAACCTGAACCAATATGATGGGGACGAGAGTTTCCTTGCTGGCCCCACTGAAGCAACGACTGTTTTAAATAATCAGGTTTTGAATCTGAAAAAGCAAGAACGTGCCAATGGCGGTGTACTGGATGCAGATAACAATATTCCATCGACCATTACTTCTCATGGCCCCGGTTATCTGAATAAGGACCTCGAAAAGATTGTCGGTGTCCAAACCGATAAGCCGTTTAAGCGAGCATTCATGCCATTTGGCGGTATCCGGATGGCTGAGGATGCTTTGAAATCCTATGGCTTCGAAACCGACGCTAATGAGCACAAGATCTTTACCGAATATCGTAAGACGCATAACCAAGGTGTTTTTGATGCTTATACGCCGGAAATGCGCAAAGCCCGCCACTATAAGATTGTGACCGGCTTACCGGATGCTTATGGTCGTGGTCGGATCGTTTCGGACTTCCCTCGAATTGCTATTTATGGGATTGACCGGCTGATGGCTGAGAAGTTCAACGATTACAACCTGACCGGCGATGGCGAGATGACAGATGATGTTATCAAACTGCGCGAAGAAATTAATGAACAGTATCGTGCCTTGAATGACATGAAGAAGATGGCCAAAGAATACGGCTATGACATTTCCCGCCCAGCTGCTAATGCTCAAGAAGCTGTTCAGTGGATCTACTTCGGTTACCTGGCAGCCGTTAAGACCCAAAATGGTGCGGCAATGTCTGTCGGCCGTATCGATACAGTGATTGATGCCTATATTCAACGGGATATGCGTTTGGGCAAGCTGAATGAAGAGCAGGCACAAGAACTCATCGATCATTTGGTTATGAAGTTACGGATGGTACGTTTCATTCGGACTGAAGAATACAACTCACTGTTCTCCGGTGATCCGATCTGGGCAACACTGTCCTTGGCAGGGATGGGTAATGATGGCCGTCATCATGTTACCAAGACCGCGTTCCGCTTCCTGAAGACCTTGGACAACATGGGCGCGGCACCGGAACCAAACATCACCTTGTTGTGGAGCGAACGTCTTCCTGAAGGGTTCAAACGTTATGCTACTGAAGTGTCCATCCAAAGTTCAACCATTCAGTACGAAAACGATGATCTGATGCGCAACGAATGGGGAACCGACTATTACGGCATTGCTTGCTGTGTTTCCGCACAGCCAATTGCAGATGGTGTTCAGTACTTCGGGGCGCGAGCAAACCTAGCCAAGACCGTGCTGTATGCGATCAACGGTGGTAAGGACGAAATTCAGGAAGCACAGGTGGGACCTGAATACGAGCCGATCACCAGCGACTACATTGACTATGACGAGTTCATGAAGAAGTTCGACAAGATGATGGACTGGTTAGCAGATGTCTATGTCAATGCCCTGAATGTTATTCACTACATGCACGACAAGTACTACTATGAAGCTGCGCAGTTGGCATTGAAGGATACACGTCTGAATCGGACGTTTGCTACCGGGATTTCCGGTTTGTCACATGCGGTTGATTCCATCAGTGCCATCAAGTATGGCCACGTGAAGGCAATTCGGGATGAAAATGGCGTTGCAATCGACTTTGTTGCTGACAATGATGACTATCCGCGTTATGGTAACAATGATGACCGGGCAGACAACATTGCTAAGTGGTTGGTTAAGACCTTCTACAACAAGATGAATACACATCATCTGTATCGCGGTGCTAAGCTCAGTACCAGTGTTCTGACCATTACATCAAATGTGGTTTATGGTAAGAATACCGGGACAACACCAAACGGCCGTCAGAAGGGCGAACCATTCTCACCTGGAGCCAACCCAGCGTATGGCGCTGAAAAGAACGGTGCTTTAGCTTCCTTGATGTCAACCGCCAAGATCCCATATCACTATGCAACAGACGGGATCAGCAATACCTTTGGGGTAACACCGAACACCTTAGGCCATGACGATGAAACTCGTAAGGACACCTTGGTTCACATGGTTGACGGCTACATGGAAAATAGCGGCATGCACCTTAACATCAACGTCTTCAATAAAGAAACGTTGATTGATGCCCAGAAGCACCCAGAAGAATATCCAACTTTGACTGTTCGAGTTTCCGGTTACTGCGTCTACTTTGCAGACCTGACCAAAGAACAGCAAGACGATGTTATCGCTCGGACCTTCTTCGACGAAATGTAATCAAGTCAATCTATTCGCAAAACAGGAGATCATTCCTGTTTTGTCAAAAAACGGCAACGATGCTGTTGCCGTTTTTTGACAAACTGAAATGAAAATCGTTGAAAATTAGGTATTTATTTGCACTGGAGGCGGCATAGATGAAACTCATCGATCAATCACAAAGCCCGTTAAATATTTTGGAACAAGTGGGACAGGATCATGAAGGCCCAATAAAGGGATACGTTCATTCAGTCGAAAGCTTTGGTTCGGTTGATGGTCCCGGGATTCGGTTTGTCGTCTTTATGCAAGGATGCAGGATGCGGTGCCAGTACTGTCACAACCCTGACACTTGGAATATCGGTGTGGGCGAGGAAATGACCGCTGATCAGATCCTGGCAGATGCACAGCGATATAAAGCCTTCTGGGGTGAACAAGGGGGGATTACTTGTAGCGGTGGCGAAAGTCTCGTCCAAATTGATTTTATCCTGGAACTTTTTACCAAAGCTAAGGAACTGGGTATCTCAACTTGTTTGGATACTTCGGGTGGTCCATTCACCCGCGATCAGCCGTGGTTTGGTCAATTTGAGAAACTGATGGCCGTCACGGATATTTCGTTGGTTGATATCAAGCACATTGATTCCGCGGAACACAAAAAGCTGACCGGTTTCCCAAACGAAAACATTTTGGATATGGTTCAGTATATGTCGGATCATGGCGATGATATGTGGATTCGCCACGTACTTGTGCCAGAACGAACCGACTTTGATCCTTATCTCAAACGCTTGGGAGATTATATTGCCACTTTGGATAAACGCGTGGTCCAGAAAGTGGAAATTCTTCCGTACCATACGTTAGGGGTTAAGAAGTACCATGAACTAGGTATTACGTATCCGCTGGAAGGTATCGAGCCGCCTTCAGCTGATCGGGTCAAGAATGCAGAGAACTTGCTACACGTTGAGGACTATACTGGATGGCAAAGTTGGCGACCACAGCCAGCTAACAAGCAGTGATTTAGTTGAAACTTAACGTAACGATTAAAAACGCAGCAAATCCGTTGCGTTTTTTTTAAATGCCACTTATGATGATGGTTGAGTAACGTTATCAAATTATAAACGAAAGGGAAGCCGCCCTATGAAGACGAAACAAGAGCGCATTTTTTCCTCCAAAACTCTCACGTATTTTTTGCAATTAGCAGAAACCATGAACTACACCCAGTCAGCCCAGTTGTTGGGGATTACCCAGCCGGCACTGACGCAGCAAATCAAGAAATTGGAACGAACAGTGGGGGCACCATTGTTTTATTCCGTTGGTAAGAAGTTGCATTTATCCGATGCCGGTCGCACGATGTTGAAGGCGACACACGAGATTTATGAAATTTTGAACCAGACGACTGACGAGATTCAGCAAAGTACCAGTGCCACAGTCGGTAAGATTAATATTGGCTTGTTAAGTTCAATTGAAGACAGTGCGTTTAATGCTTTTATCGCGCACTACTATGATCTTAATCCTGAAGTAGAAATCACGTTGCGAATGATGACACGTCATGAGATCTGGGAAGCATTGGAGAACAACCAGATTGATTTGGCCATCATGAATCTGCCTGATGAGACGATTAAGAACTGGAAACCGTATGCCAGCAAGAAGATTCTTGATGAACAGTTATTGTTCCTGCACCATGATAATTCCCTGGCTAATCGCAAACGCCTGCATTTCAAAGATACGCTGGCTGAGCCGTGGGTAACTTATCCAGACGACTATTTCCTGGGTCAGTTGTTGCATGAGGCATATAAGAATCAGATGGTTGATTTTCCGCATGTTGTGGCGCATTTTACCACGCCATATCAGTTAACTCAGTTTGTCAACCATACCGGTGTTAACACCGCGTTACCAACCAGTTTTGTTGCCGCTCATGCTGATCAAATCAAGGCGCATGCCGTTGCCTTTGAACCAGCGATTCGCTTTGAGACCTCGTTTGTGTATCGCAAGGAAAAAGCTGATATTCCGCGGATTGCCAACTTCTTTAAGACGTTTGACGCACATTTATCTGAGAAAGATTATCTATCGCGGGTCAGCGAAAACAGTGGTAAAATTGAAAGGTAAACTATTCAGCTGAGGAGCGATCAGATAACATGACGACTTTGATTTTTGGACATCAAAACCCTGATACAGACGCGATTACAAGCGCCATGAGTTGGGCTGAATTTCAGAAGCAAGCAGGTAATACCGATGTTGAAGCAGTAGCACTCGGTGAACCAAACGATGAAACCAAGTTTGTATTGGATCATTTTAAGGTTGCTGCGCCGCGGGTCATTGAGACAGCCGCAAATGAAACCGGGCACGTAATGTTGGTTGATCATAACGAATTCCAGCAAAGCGTTGCTGATATCGAAGACGTGCAAATCGATTCAGTGGTTGATCACCACCGCATTGCCAACTTCCATACGGCGTCACCACTATATTACCGGGCAGAACCAGTGGGCAGTACCAACACGGTGATTTTCGAGTTGTTCCAGGAACACGGCTATGAAATTTCACCAACACTGGCAGGCTTAATGGCTTCTGGCTTGATTTCGGATACCCTGCTTCTGAAGTCACCGACTGCAACCGACAAGGACAAAAAGATCTTGCCGGAAATGGCTAAAATCGCTGGCATTGACCTGCAATCATACGGTTTGGCTATGTTGAAGGCGGGCACCAATCTAGCTGCCAAGTCGGATATGGATATCATTGAAGGCGATGCGAAGAGCTTTACGATGGGCGGGAAGTCTATTCGTATTGGACAAGTGAATACAGTTGATCTTGATGATATTTATGCGCGTCAGGATGAATTGGTGGCCGCTATGACCAAAGAAGCACAGGCGAAGGGCTATGATGACTTCCTGTTAATTGCAACCGATATTCTGAACAGCAATTCAACGGG
>OATN01000631.1_pt1 | contig 9457 bp, 10 predicted proteins | sample 1501211 | NCBI WGS metagenome assembly OATN01 (sample SAMEA2579978, study PRJEB22360) | human gut metagenome | reverse complement strand
GGGAAAATCTGCGGGAACATATGCACATGATGATGGCTATCAAGATGCGTAGGTTTGCGTCCAAATAGCTCAATGAAACGCAAATACTGACTGGCAAGCTCCTGAGTAATTTCTTCCAGCGGTAAAGCATCTTCTTCTGCCAACTGCCAGATCCATTTTCCCAGCACACCATCGCGGGTTAACCCCGGCATAGCTGTCAGTGGCTTGCCCATAGTAAGGACAAAGTGCATCCCTATGGCCAGACTCGGTTCATCACGACTCAACTGCACCGCATGGTCAATAGCCTGCCCATTCACCAGCGCCGTCGTCGATGTGACAATCCCATTGCGACAGGCCTCGATAATGCCGTAGTTCTGACCTTTGCTTAAGCCAAAATCATCGGCATTAACAATCAGTAAGCGTTCCATAATCAGCCTCGGTTAATGTGCTTTTTTAAGCTCTGCGATGCAGTCGGCAAAATTTGGCAGCCATTTCTCGTGCGCCAGAATCATCTCGCGTGCCAGCAGCTCAGCATCGCGATCGGAATGCACCAACGGACTAAGGTTTAGCGCCAGTAACACATCGTTAAATTCTCCGCTAAGTGCGGCGTTGCTGGCAGCAATCTCGAAGCCTTTAATGGTGTGAATCAGCCCCATCACTTTATCATCGAAATGCGTAATGCGCGGATGTGGCGTCGCGCCATCGCGCCCCAGCGTACAGGTCATTTCTACCGCCCAGTCTGCCGGAATATTATCAATATGCCCATGATGCGGGATATTAACGTAATGTTCTGCTTGCTTGTCGTTGTAGATAGCGTTGATCACTTCGCACGCTGCATCAGAGTAATAAGCCCCACCGCGCTGTTCCAGTTCTTTCGGCTTAACTTTCAACTCCGGGTTTTTATACAGCTCAAAAAGTTGTTTCTCGACTTTCTGTACTACCTGCGCTCGTGCGCCGCCTTTGTAGTATTCGCCCATTTCAATAGCCAGCATCTCTTTTTGCTTGAAGTAATAAAGCAAATAAGAACACGGCAACAGATTCAGAGAACGAATTAAGCCTTCGCTAAATGGCAGATCGAAAATATTTTTAACGCCAGATGCTTTTAACTGCCCGGATGCCACACCATCAAGTAATTCGGCAAAGCGAGATTTGCCATTTACCAGCACATCCTTAATGAACACCATATGGTTGAGGCCGAACAGATCGATAGATAAATCATCGCTGTCTTTCAGCATCAGAACATCGCGAATAAACATCTTCATGCCGATCGGAATATTACACACGCCGATAAAGCGTTTAAATCCGGTATGACGATAAACGGCTTCAGTGACCATTCCCGCCGGGTTAGTGAAGTTAATCACCCATGCATTCGGACAAAGTTCTTCGACATCTTTTACGATGTCAAAAATCACCGGAATGGTACGCAGACCTTTAAACAGACCGCCCGCGCCGTTGGTTTCCTGACCAAGATAACCATGACTTAATGGAATACGTTCATCCAGTTCGCGCGCCGGTAATTGGCCTACGCGCAGTTGGGTAGTAACGAAATCAGCATCTTTCAATGCTTCGCGGCGATCCAGCGTTTTATAAAGCTTCATCGGGACGCCAGCGTTATCAATCATCCGTTGGCAGAGATCGAAAATAATATCCAGTTTAGCTTTGCCACCTTCGACATCCACCAGCCATAATTCGCTGACCGGCAATTCGTGATAACGCTTAATAAATCCTTCCAGTAACTCCGGGGTATAGCTGCTCCCGCCACCAATAGTGACGACTTTTAATTTCTGGCTCATAATTTCTCCCTTCAGTACAGAATACTGATATCTGGCATATCTGCCCCCCGGACATAAATAATCCAGCAACAGGACAGATATGTGAATTGTCAGGTATAACGACTTACTGATTAAATTCAGTCAATTTCTTACGATAGCTCTTAGGCGTAAAGGACGTTAATTTCTTAAACGTTTTAATAAACAAACTCGGGCTACTATAACCGGCCTCAAACGCAATATCCGTCACTGAATAGTTGGTCATTTCCAGTTGTTTTTTGGCAAAATTAATACGGATTTCATTAATAATCTGCATTGGCGTTTTGCCATAATATCGTTGAGTCGCCCGCGTCAAATATTCCTGTGATTTGGCTGACAACGTCACCATATTCTCCAGCGCCGATTCACTAAACTGCTCTTTATCATGCATCTTTTCTACCGTACTTTTCAGCCACTGCGGTACATCATCAATCACCTGTTCTTCGCGGTAATGACGTAAACGGTTAATGACATAAAAAGTAACCATCTCAACAAACTCTTCCAGCCCTGTTTCGCGGAAATTCAATGAAGAAATCACTGTTTCCACATAGGTGAGAAAAGCGTTATTGGTCCGGTATACCTGCGAAGCTACAAAGCAATAAGGCAACAACGGCAGGTAATGCTGCTCAAAAAAGCGTTTACTGATCCCAACGTTCAATATACGCGTGGCACCAAACTCATAAAAACTTTGATGGTGCGAACCTAACGGAATAAAAACAAAATCGCCCCGTTCCAGTAACACGCGCTTACCGTTAATCTCCTGGAAATAACGCCCGGTTAATACCAGAGTAAATTCATAATAGTCGTGCTGATGCAGTCCGCTGATACTCTCAGTTTTGTTATAGATAAACACATGGAAGTTTTTGCCATTAAACAACTGCTGTTCTCGGGCAGTGGCAATTTCCGGCGCGTTAATCACTGGCTGCATCATCGACTCCTTATGCCTTCAGTTTTTCATGAAGCTCAATTAATTCAGTAATCAGTTCACGCGCAAGCATGGACGTCATTAAATGATCCTGAGCGTGGACCAGCACCAGACTCACTTTCATCTTACCTTCGCCCGCATCGCCTTCAATCAGTTTCGTCTGTACCAGATGCGCTTCATTCAATGCCATCCGTGACTGATCCATCATGGCTTTTGCTGCGGCAAAATCGCCCTGCTTCGCCTGTTTCAGTGCCGCATACGCCAGGCTGCGCGCTTGTCCGGAGTTGATGATAAGCCCCATCACCACTTCTTCCAGCTCTTCAGCTTCCGTTTGCGTATCGGGAATATTATCGAGATCCATCATACATCGTTCCTCTCTTTTCTTACCGGCACGATTACCCGTACCGGCATCGATTAAAATTTCAGGGCGTTAGCGATATCTTCTTCGCTCTCTTCTTTATCAATCGCATTTTGTGCTTTGTTAGCCACCACAACAAAGGGCAGATAAATTAACGTTGCGATGCCAAGGTTGAAGAGTGCGACCAGCAATGCGGCGACGCTACCGTTGGTATTAAAGAAGGCTCCCAGACCGGTTGGCATGGTCCACGGTGCAATATTGGTCACCGGAGGAATAATGCCCATGTAGTACGCTGCGAGGGTGATTGCCGCCAGAATCGGTTGTACCAGTACAAACGGGATAAACATCACCGGGTTCATGATAATTGGCAGACCAAACAGAATCGGTTCGTTAATCTGGAAGATGCCGGACGGCAGCGCCAGTTTTGCCACCTGACGATAATCAGCACGGCGAGAGGCGATAAAGATAGCCAGGATCAGGCCTAAAGTCGCACCACTGCCCCCAAGGAAAATAAAGGAGTCCAGCATCGGCTTGGCCCAGATATGGAAGGTCTTACCGGCTGCCAGCGCCGCTTCGACGGAACCATATTGCTGATAGGTCGCGATATTTTCCAGCGCCCACGGCGTCATAATGCCGTTGTCCAGTGCGGTCAGCGCCAGCGCGCCATGAATACCGAAGAACCAGAGCAGTGGAACAAAGATCACATAGGCCCAGCCCACCACGCTACCCAACGATGCCAGTGGGGTTGAGATGGTATCCATAATGATCTGATGGAAGTTGGTGCCCCAGGTATTCAACGCCCAGGCAATAATCCCCATCACGGAAAGAATAATAAAGCCGGGAATTAATGCCGAGAAGGAACGCGATACTGAAGCAGGTACGCTGTCGGGCAGTTTAATGACCCAATTGCGGCGGACAATAAAGGTAAACATTTCAGCCACCACCAGGCCAATAATAATCCCGGAGATGATATTCGCCCCACCTAACCAGTTTGCGCCAACCGCATAGGCCTCACCGACACTATATGGGGTGACGGTCATAAATGCTGCAACGGATAACAACCCAGCCGCCAGCGCATCGACTTTACGCTCTTCTGCCAGCGCCATGCCAATAAAGAACGGTGCCATTAAAGACATTATCCCTAATGTTCCGTTATATACGTTGCCGCCAATACCTTTCAGACCATTAAGTGTTTCAATGGTTGAGGCGTCGAGGCGAATACCTAAGGAATAAAAAAACGACCCCTCCCCAAAGCTTAGAAAAACGTTGTTAATTAATACAAACATGGCCCCCGCAAGGGTTAACGGCATTAAGCGAATAAAGCCATTTTTGATTGCATTAACGTGTGGCTGCTTTCCTATTTTAACTGCAAAAGGGAGGAGTACCTTTTCAAGCGATGCAATAACATTACTCATAGAAAAATACCCTTAAAAACCGCAATTTAAATATTGCGGTATTGATTTATGAAATAACTCTTTGACGGGAAAATTTAAAATAAATTAATTTGCTGCGGCTTTTTTAATCGCTGCAACCGCAGCCTTAAGCACGCCTAAACCATCGACTTTGCCATAAAGCAGCGAGTCAATTACTTCAACCGGTTTGTTGGGTAACAAACGCTGGATTTCGGGCAACATATAAGCAATCTGCGGCCCTAATAACACGACATCGGCATTCTGACCTTTTTCACCAGCCAGTGTTTCCGGAAATGCGTCAATAATGACCGGAACTTCATATTTTTCTGCCTGTGCGCGCATTTTTGATACCAGTAAAGAGGTAGACATGCCCGCAGAACAAAACAGATAAATGTGTTTCTTTTCCATAAAACTGCCCTCATCGACGATTATCTGTCAGCCAGACACTCCGCAAGCCTTAACCTGCTTCCATGCTCTGGGTAACTTGCGAAACCAACATGACTTTTTTTGTGGCTGAAAGGAGTATACGGTATAGACCTGAGCAATAGTATTTCTTTGACCTTATAAATTGTCTCTCCTTGACCTGCGGTTATGACCCTCTTCACATTTCGGGCAAATAATTCGCGAAGATAATTAAGAACTCAGGCCAAAAAAAAACCGGCGCAATGGCCGGTTTCCGTTGTTACTCAAGCTTTCAGACGAAGTGATTACTTCGCAGCCTGTGGATCAGTGTCGTATTCAGCACAGGTCTGATAACCGGAGTTGATGACATGTCCGGTATCATCTAACGCGACAAAGTAGGTTTCTGCTTTACCATCACGTTGACCCAGGATGTAGGTCTGGCAAGTACCACGAGCATGGATCATGCTCACTTCAGACGAAGGTTTACCCGCAATTTGTGCAACCTGCGCCCGGCTCATGCCTTTTTTGACGTCTTTCACCACAGGCTGTACAAACTGGTCTTTGGTACGATCATAAGCCGTACAACCCGCCAGCATGGTTAATACCGCCGCTGCACTCAGAATTCCTGCCATATTCTTGTTCATATTCCGTCCTCTTGTTTATCAGCGTGTTAGATAAGCCTGGAATACATTGGGCGCTTTTTCAAGCCCATGAACGAAACGGCTCCGCTTTCAGAGGATTCCTGTATGACGTTTTAACCACCATTCAGCCCGCTGTCGCTTGTCGTTTCAGTGGCAACGGGTTAGCTTTAAGGAAGTTTTGTCTTTTCTGTCTGGAGGGGTTCAATGACATTGCAACAACAAATAATAAAGGCGCTGGGCGCAAAACCGCAGATTAATGCTGAAGAGGAAATTCGTCGTAGTATCGATTTTCTGAAAAGCTACCTGCAAACTTATCCGTTCATTAAATCACTGGTGCTCGGGATCAGCGGCGGTCAGGACTCCACCCTTGCCGGAAAGCTGTGCCAGATGGCGATTAATGAGCTGCGCCAGGAAACCGGCAACGAATCACTGCAATTTATTGCCGTACGCCTGCCCTATGGTGTTCAGGCCGACGAACAAGATTGCCAGGATGCCATTGCCTTTATTCAACCGGATCGCGTATTAACCGTTAATATCAAGGGCGCGGTATTGGCTAGCGAGCAGGCATTGCGGGAAGCAGGCATTGAACTGAGCGATTTTGTCCGTGGCAATGAAAAAGCGCGTGAGCGGATGAAAGCACAATATAGCATTGCGGGTATGACCAGCGGTGTCGTGGTGGGCACCGATCATGCAGCAGAAGCCATTACCGGATTCTTCACTAAATATGGTGACGGCGGTACGGATATTAATCCGCTGTATCGTCTCAACAAACGCCAGGGTAAACAGTTACTGGCGGCATTAGGTTGCCCGGAACACCTTTATAAGAAAGCGCCAACGGCCGATCTGGAAGATGATCGCCCTTCTCTGCCAGATGAAGTGGCACTCGGCGTGACCTATGACAATATCGACGACTATCTGGAAGGGAAAAACGTACCTGAACAGGTCGCCAGAACAATAGAGAACTGGTATCTGAAAACCGAACATAAACGCCGTCCGCCAATTACCGTTTTCGATGATTTCTGGAAAAAGTAATAATTTGCACATATTGGATTGTGCGAAAAAGAGTAATTTGTTCACGCCGGATGCGGCGTGAACGCCTTATTCGACCTACAAAACTATGCAAATTCAATACATTGCAGGAGTCGAATAGGCCTGACAAGCGTAGCACGTCAGACGGTGTAACCTTTGTCATCGACCCGCCTCTTTTTTAATCGCTTCCCGCCTGTTACACTGGATAGATAACCAGCATTCGGAGTCAACAGTGGTACGGCGTTTAACTTCTCCGCGGCTCGAATTTGAAGCTGCGGCAATTTATGAATATCCCGAACATTTACGTTCATTCCTTAATGACTTACCCACCCGACCAGGGGTGTATCTGTTTCATGGCGAAAGTGACACCATGCCGCTCTATATCGGCAAAAGCGTTAATATCCGCAGTCGGGTGCTTTCTCATTTACGCACCCCGGATGAAGCCGCCATGCTACGGCAATCCCGGCGAATTAGCTGGATCTGCACCGCAGGCGAAATCGGCGCTCTGCTCCTTGAAGCGCGATTAATCAAAGAACAACAGCCGCTGTTTAATAAACGGTTGCGCCGCAATCGCCAGCTCTGTGCCCTGCAATTAAATGAAAAGCGCGTCGATGTGGTGTATGCCAAAGAGGTGGATTTTTCACAAGCCCCCAACCTGTTTGGCCTGTTTGCCAATAGGCGCGCAGCTTTGCAAGCATTGCAGACCATCGCTGATGAACAAAAACTTTGTTATGGCCTGCTGGGGCTGGAACCGTTAAGTCGCGGTCGTGCATGTTTTCGTTCAGCGCTAAAACGTTGCGCCGGAGCATGCTGCGGTAAAGAGAGCCATGAGGAACATGCGCTACGCTTGCGCCAGTCTCTGGAGCGTTTGCGGGTGGTGTGTTGGCCTTGGCAAGGGGCGGTGGCGCTGAAAGAACAGCACCCGGAAATGACTCAATATCATATTATTCAAAACTGGCTGTGGCTGGGGGCGGTTAATTCGCTGGAAGAAGCGACAACGTTAATTCGGACACCCGCCGGGTTTGATCACGACGGTTATAAAATTCTTTGTAAGCCGCTGCTTTCCGGTAACTATGAAATTACTGAACTTGATCCGGCGAATGACCAGCGAGCCAGTTGATTTCACTGAACAACAGTTTACCTTGCGGTTGTAAAAGCCGCAGGGTGTGCCTGCCATCGAACCAGCACGCGCCCTGGTCGGTAGTGAGCAGTTTGTCGCCCAGTTGCCACGCCCCGTTAATCACAAACACCACCCCGCCGCGTGAGCCAAAGGTAGTAAACGTACGTTCGGCAATTCTGACTTTCGCCTTACAGACATCCAGGCGCGTCATAATATTGAAATCCATCGACATCTGCCCTGCCGTCAGTTTCGCTTTTACCACCTGGTCCGCCGCAAAGGCAAAAGGCTGTAACGGTTTTAAGGTATGGTTAAAGCGGTCTGCGCTTTCAAGGAACATCTCGCCGCCTTCCAGCAACGTCACTATCCTTTCCATACCGGGAAACAAAGAAAACTCCCCATTCGCCGCGATGGATGCAATGCTGGCACGCCAGTAAAAATCACGTTTTGCCGGTGGGAAAGTGCAAATTTCGCGCGTTTCACCGGCAGCATTTCGCCACAGATTCACCGACATTTTACGCATATCAAAGTATTCCATACTCGCTCCCGGCCCGTTCTTTTCATTGTTATCGTTCAGGTAACCGTGGATGGTTATCGGCAACTCGGGTGATTTACGTTAGTGGCGATCAGGCTTTTTTTGCATCTGTTTGAGAACAAAAAAGAAAACCGCCGATCCTGTCCACCGCATTACTGCAAGGTAGTGGACAAGACCGGCGGTCTTAAGTTTTTTGGCTGAAAGATTATTCAGCAGTTGCAGGCATTTTACCTTTTGCCGCTGGACGTTCTGTCAGACGCTTCTCAAAATTAGCATTAAATTGCTTTTTCTGTTCCGGCGTCAGGATGTTGTAAATTTTGTTTTGGGTTTCCATGTGCGCCAGCATGTTAGCTTTGCGCTGTTCTTCCATTTTTGCGATCTGCGCTTCAGCTTTTGCTTTATCGAAGGTATCGCTGGCAATGATGTCATGCATTGCGCGGCGTTCTTCCAGCGGCGGACGTTTCATCTGGTCACGCTGGCCTTTCATGATTTCGCGGATCTGCTGTTTCTGCGCGTCGGTCAGGTTCAGGTCTTTGAACATCATGTCCTGATGCGGACCGAACTTGCCTTTGTGGTGCATCATCGGCTTCGCGTCAGCCGGTGCTGCGGTAGTGGTGTCTGCGGCATGGGCCAGGTTAGCCGCGCCAAGAGCCAGGGTAGAGGCAACAAACAGTGCAGTTAATTTACGCATATTCTATATCCTTCCTTTCAGTTATTTATTACGGCTTTCTTAAGTAGCGTGCCGTGTTGACGAGATTAACTTTACTGACTTTAGCGTCAATTAATCAGAGCAACGGTAAAACAATGAAAGTGTAAAAAACACTTTTGCGCCAATTATGGAGAAAAAAAGAAAATTTGATGGAGAGTGATGAGCGAATATTACAACACGATGATTTTGCAGAGATTATGAAGAACTATACCGGATGACTGGTGATAAATAAAGCAAATAACCAGGATTAATCTGTATTAATTTATAAGAAAGCAACTTAATACCCGCAGAATGATTTCTGCGGGTAAGTATTAGCTTATTTTTTCGAGCATTAATCCCGCGCGTAATCCCAACGCTACCAACGGATTAGGGAATAACACATACTCTACATCATGGGTTACGGTAAAACGTTCCTCTCCGTCCTGCGCCAGCAATGTTCCTTTCTCAAACGGCATAAAATTCAGCGTGTCACTTGCCATATGCATTTCGAAGGACGGCGAGTGGCGAGTAATTTGCGAAACCACCCGATAACGGAGCGGCGG
>OATN01000630.1_pt1 | contig 9474 bp, 10 predicted proteins | sample 1501211 | NCBI WGS metagenome assembly OATN01 (sample SAMEA2579978, study PRJEB22360) | human gut metagenome | reverse complement strand
ATTGCCGCATTCGTTCAAATAACTGTTACGGTCAGGTTATTCGTCGTGACCAGGAAAGCGCATTAGCCTGTTGGGGAATAGATCAGTGAGCAGAGTCGCCGCGATTATTTATGCTCTGGTTATCTGCACTATCGTCTGCCTGTCGTGGGCGGTCAATCATTACCGTGATAACGCCATCGCCTACAAAGAACAACGTGATAAAAAAGTCAGTGAGCTGAAGCAGGCGATCGCCACCATCGCTGACATGCAGCAGCGTCAGCGTGATGTTGCTGCGCTCGATGCAAAGTACTCGAGAGAATTAGCCAATGCGAAAGCTGAAAATGAAACTCTGCGCGCTGATGTTGCCGCTGGTCGTAAGCGCCTGCGGGTCAATGCCAGTTGCTCCGCAGCCGTGCGTGAAGCCACCGGCCCCACCAGCGTGGATAATGCAACCATCCCCCGACTGGCAGACACCGCTGAACGGGATTATTTCACCCTCAGAGACCGATTGATGACGATGCAGAAGCAACTGGAAGGGGCACAGCTATACATTCGTGAGCAATGCCTCAGATAAAAACCGGCCAAGGATAATCCGCTGAAGATTTGCCGGCGGCGAAAGAGAGCCAAGGGTTCAGCCTACGCCATTACTCCTGTCGATGCAATGCATTCAATGGATGCTTGATTTATTTCTGTGCGCTATATCGTCGCTGTCTCCTGCATTAACTATGACCGTAACTTGACGGGGAACCCCTTCTGCGTGAGTTTGCGGGAATAATCAAAAACGATGCACACCGGGTTTTACTGTGCTGACAGACGCAGGGTTACCCTCATAGTCGCTTTTCCGGTGCGATGGTGGAAGAAACCGGGATGTTTATTCATCATCACTTTGGATTGATGTATATGCTCTCTTTTCTGACGTTAGTCTCCGACGGCAGGCTTCAATGACCCAGGCTGAGAAATTCCCAGACCCTTTTTGCTCAAGAGCGATGTTAATTTGTTCAATCATTTGGTTAGGAAAGCGGATGTTGCGGGTTGTTGTTCTGCGGGTTCTGTTCTTAGTTGACATGAGGTTGCCCCGTATTCAGTGTCGCTGATTTGTATTGTCTGAAGTTGTTTTTACGTTAAGTTGATGCAGATCAATTAATACGATACCTGCGTCATAATTGATTATTTGACGTGGTTTGATGGCGTAGATGCACGTTGTGACATGTAGATGATAATTATTATCATTTTGCGGGTCCTTTCCGGCGATCCGACAGGTTACGGGGCGGCGACCTCGCGGTTTTTCACTATTTATGAAAATTTTTTAGGGAAAATCGTGTCGGTATTTCTCGAATATAACTCTTTGTTTTTTTTAATATTGCATTCATAAATGTTCGACATGAAAGTGTCCGAAAATGCCTTTTTCTGGCGTTTTCATGTCGGGCCTTGTATTTGATAATGGGTTGTTTTATGAAGGTTAATAAAAAGAGGCTTGCCGAAATTTTCAACGTGGACCCGCGGACGATTGAACGCTGGCAGTCTCAGGGGCTCCCTTGTGTCTCCAAAGGCAGTAAGGGCATTGAATCTGTATTTGATACTGCCATGGCAATTCAGTGGTATGCGCAGAGGGAAACTGATATCGAAAACGAAAAGCTCCGCAAAGAACTGGCCGATTTGCGTGCGGCTGCGGAGTCAGATTTACAACCCGGCACCATTGACTATGAACGCTACCGGCTCACAAAAGCGCAGGCAGATGCGCAGGAACTGAAAAATGCCCGTGAAGACGGAGTGGTGCTGGAAACTGAACTGTTTACCTTCATTCTGCAACGTGTGGCACAGGAGATTTCGGGGATACTTGTGCGTGTGCCGTTGACATTACAGCGTAAATATCCGGACATTTCACCATCACACCTTGATGTGGTGAAAACTGAAATCGCGAAAGCCTCCAATGTTGCAGCTAAAGCAGGTGAAAACGTGGACGGGTGGATCGATGATTTCAGACGCACAGAAGGCAGCTAATGCAGCCGGTGCGATAGCTACAGGGCTTTTATCTCTCATTATTCCTGTTCCACTGACGACAGTTCAGTGGGCCAATAAACATTATTACCTTCCTAAAGAGTCGTCTTATACCCCGGGGCGGTGGGAAACACTGCCGTTTCAGGTTGGCATCATGAACTGTATGGGCAACGATTTGATTCGCACGGTTAACCTGATTAAATCTGCCCGTGTTGGTTATACAAAGATGTTGCTGGGAGTGGAGGCTTATTTTATTGAGCATAAAGCACGCAACAGCCTTCTTTTTCAGCCCACGGACTCAGCTGCTGAAGATTTTATGAAATCTCATGTTGAGCCAACGATAAGGGATGTTCCTGCATTGCTGGAGCTGGCTCCATGGTTCGGAAGAAAACACCGCGATAATACGCTCACCCTGAAGCGTTTTTCCTCCGGTGTGGGGTTCTGGTGTTTGGGTGGTGCGGCAGCAAAAAACTACCGTGAAAAATCCGTGGATGTGGTCTGTTATGACGAGCTTTCCTCGTTCGAACCGGATGTTGAAAAAGAGGGTTCGCCAACCCTGCTGGGGGATAAACGTATTGAGGGCTCTGTATGGCCAAAATCCATTCGCGGCTCGACGCCTAAAATCAAAGGTTCCTGCCAGATCGAAAAAGCCGCTAACGAGTCGGCACATTTCATGCGTTTTTATGTGCCCTGTCCGCACTGTGGGGAGGAGCAGTATCTGAAATTTGGCGATGATGCCTCGCCTTTCGGTCTTAAGTGGGAGAAGAATAAGCCAGAAAGTGTTTTCTACCTTTGTGAGCATCATGGCTGTGTGATCCATCAGTCTGAGCTTGACCAGAGTAACGGGCGGTGGATCTGTGAAAACACGGGCATGTGGACCCGTGACGGCCTGATGTTTTTCAGCGCCCGGGGTGATGAAATTCCGCCGCCGCGCTCCATCACTTTCCATATCTGGACGGCGTACAGTCCGTTCACCACCTGGGTACAGATTGTCTATGACTGGCTGGATGCACTGAAAGATCCCAACGGCCTGAAAACTTTTGTGAACACCACGCTGGGCGAGACCTGGGAAGAGGCCGTGGGCGAAAAACTCGATCACCAGGTACTGATGGATAAAGTTGTTCATTACACGGCGGCGGTGCCAGCCCGGGTGGTTTATCTGACGGCGGGCATTGACTCGCAGCGAAACCGTTTTGAGATGTATGTCTGGGGATGGGCTCCGGGAGAGGAAGCCTTTCTGGTGGATAAAATCATCATTATGGGACGTCCCGATGAGGAAGAGACGCTGTTACGTGTGGATGCGGCGATCAACAAAAAATACCGCCATGCAGACGGAACCGAAATGACCATTTCCCGTGTCTGCTGGGACATCGGGGGGATCGATGGCGAAATCGTTTATCAGAGGTCAAAAAAACACGGTGTTTTCCGGGTGCTGCCGGTAAAAGGCGCATCTGTCTATGGCAAGCCGGTGATCACCATGCCAAAAACCCGCAATCAGCGGGGCGTGTATCTGTGTGAAGTGGGGACGGACACCGCAAAAGAAATTCTCTATGCCCGTATGAAAGCCGATCCCACGCCTGCGGATGAAGCCACGTCTTATGCCATCCGTTTTCCTGATGATCCGGAGATTTTTTCGCAGACAGAGGCGCAGCAACTGGTGGCGGAAGAGCTTGTGGAGAAGTGGGAAAAAGGAAAGATGCGTCTGCTGTGGGATAACAAAAAGCGGCGTAACGAAGCGCTGGACTGCCTGGTGTATGCCTACGCGGCATTACGTGTGTCCGTGCAACGCTGGCAGCTTGATCTGGCTGTACTGGCAAAATCCCGGGAAGAAGAGACGACCCGGCCAACCCTTAAAGAACTGGCAGCGAAGCTGTCCGGAGGAGTGAATGGTTACAGTCGCTGAACTGCAGGCGCTGCGTCAGGCGCGCCTTGATTTATTAACCGGTAAACGGGTGGTGTCTGTCCAGAAAGATGGTCGCAGAATTGAATATACGGCGGCTTCTCTGGATGAGCTTAACCGGGCGATCAATGATGCGGAGTCGGTACTGGGGACAACCCGCCGTCGCCGTCGTCCGCTGGGAGTGAGGTTATGAAACGAACGCCTGTCCTGATTGATGTGAACGGCGTTCCGCTTCGGGAGAGCCTCAGCTACAACGGGGGCGGCGCAGGATTTGGCGGGCAAATGGCGGAGTGGTTGCCACCGGCGCAGAGTGCCGATGCAGCTCTGTTGCCCGCGTTGCGTCTGGGGAATGCCCGGGCAGATGATCTGGTACGCAATAACGGGATAGCGGCCAATGCGGTGGCACTGCATAAGGATCACATTGTCGGGCATATGTTTCTTATCAGCTACCGTCCGAACTGGCGCTGGCTGGGGATGCGGGAGACCGCGGCAAAACGTTTTGTCGATGAGGTGGAGGCGGCCTGGTCGGAATACGCAGAAGGGATGTTTGGCGAGATCGACGTGGAAGGGAAACGCACGTTTACGGAATTTATCCGTGAAGGTGTGGGCGTTCATGCGTTTAACGGCGAAATCTTTGTGCAGCCGGTCTGGGATGCGGAGACCACGCAGTTATTCCGTACGCGTTTTAAAGCCGTGAGTCCGAAACGGGTGGACACGCCAGGACACGGTATGGGGAACCGCTTTCTGCGGGCCGGTGTGGAGGTCGATCGATATGGCCGTGCCGTTGCGTACCATATCTGTGAGGATGATTTTCCGTTCTCTGGTAGTGGACGATGGGAACGGATCCCGCGTGAACTACCCACCGGGCGTCCGGCCATGCTGCATATTTTCGAGCCGGTGGAGGACGGGCAGACCCGTGGGGCTAATCAGTTTTACAGCGTCATGGAACGGCTGAAGATGCTGGATTCCCTGCAGGCAACACAGCTTCAGTCAGCCATAGTGAAGGCAATGTATGCAGCGACAATTGAAAGTGAACTTGATACCGAAAAGGCCTTTGAATATATCGCCGGTGCGCCGCAGGGGCAGAAGGATAATCCGCTTATTAATATTCTGGAGAAGTTCTCCAGCTGGTATGACACGAATAACGTGACGCTGGGCGGTGTCAAAATTCCGCACCTTTTCCCCGGGGATGATCTGAAACTGCAGACTGCGCAGGATTCAGACAATGGATTTTCGGCACTTGAACAGGCGCTGCTGCGGTATATCGCCGCCGGTCTTGGCGTTTCCTACGAACAGTTGTCCCGTGATTACTCGAAGGTCAGTTATTCAAGTGCCCGCGCATCCGCCAATGAGTCGTGGCGCTATTTTATGGGGCGGCGAAAATTTATTGCGGCCCGGCTGGCCACGCAGATGTTTTCCTGCTGGCTGGAAGAGGCACTTCTTCGGGGGATTATTCGTCCGCCACGGGCGCGTTTTGATTTTTATCAGGCGCGATCAGCCTGGTCACGGGCAGAGTGGATTGGTGCCGGAAGAATGGCCATTGACGGGCTCAAGGAAGTCCAGGAATCAGTGATGCGCATTGAGGCCGGACTGAGCACGTATGAGAAAGAGCTGGCGCTGATGGGCGAGGATTATCAGGACATTTTCCGCCAGCAGGTCAGGGAATCTGCTGAGCGGCAAAAAGCCGGACTCTCACGTCCGGTGTGGATAGCGCAGGCGTATCAGCAGCAGATAGCGGAGAGTCGTAGGCCGGAAGAGGAGACAACACCACGTGAGACGTAATCTTTCACACATTATTGCCGCAGCATTCAATGAACCGCTGCTTCTGGAGCCCGCCTATGCGCGGGTTTTCTTTTGCGCGCTCGGGCGCGAGATGGGGGCAGCAAGTCTTTCGGTACCACAACAGCAGGTACAGTTTGATGCTCCCGGAATGCTGGCTGAAACGGACGAGTACATGGCCGGAGGTAAACGACCGGCCCGTGTTTACAGGGTGGTGAACGGTATTGCTGTACTGCCGGTGACCGGCACGCTGGTGCACCGGCTGGGTGGTATGCGGCCATTTTCCGGAATGACAGGCTATGACGGTATTGTCGCCTGTCTTCAGCAGGCAATGGCGGATAGCCAGGTGCGGGGCGTACTGCTGGACATTGACAGTCCGGGCGGGCAGGCCGCCGGCGCGTTTGACTGCGCTGACATGATTTACCGCCTCCGTCAGCAGAAGCCGGTCTGGGCACTGTGCAATGACACGGCCTGTTCTGCAGCCATGCTGCTGGCGTCGGCCTGCTCCCGACGGCTGGTTACCCAGACATCCCGTATCGGTTCCATTGGCGTGATGATGAGCCATGTCAGCTATGCCGGTCATCTGGCGCAGGCCGGTGTGGATATCACGCTGATTTACTCAGGGGCGCACAAGGTGGATGGCAATCAGTTTGAAGCGTTGCCGGCAGAGGTTCGCCAGGACATGCAGCAGCGGATTGATGCGGCGCGCCGGATGTTTGCCGAAAAAGTGGCGATGTTTACCGGTCTGTCTGTTGATGCAGTCACGGGAACAGAGGCCGCTGTTTTTGAAGGTCAGTCCGGCATTGAGGCCGGGCTGGCGGATGAATTAATCAATGCGTCGGATGCCATCAGTGTGATGGCCACGGCGCTGAACAGTAATGTCAGAGGAGGCACTATGCCGCAATTAACTGCAACGGAAGCCGCCGCGCAGGAGAACCAGCGAGTGATGGGGATCCTGACATGCCAGGAAGCGAAAGGACGTGAACAGCTTGCCACGATGCTGGCAGGACAACAGGGCATGAGCGTTGAACAGGCCCGGGCGATTCTGGCCGCGGCGGCACCGCAGCAGCCGGTGGCATCCACGCAGAGTGAAGCCGATCGCATTATGGCGTGTGAAGAAGCGAACGGTCGTGAACAACTGGCGGCAACGCTGGCGGCGATGCCGGAGATGACGGTGGAAAAAGCCCGCCCGATCCTGGCTGCTTCACCGCAGGCGGATGCCGGACCATCACTCCGTGATCAGATCATGGCACTGGATGAGGCAAAAGGGGCTGAGGTGCAGGCTGAACAGCTGGCTGCCTGCCCGGGAATGACTGTGGAGAGCGCCCGGGCTGTGCTGGCTGCGGGATCAGGTAAGGCAGAACCGGTCTCTGCATCCACAACCGCCATGTTTGAACATTTCATGGCGAACCATTCACCGGCAGCGGTACAGGGTGGCGTGCCACAGACGTCAGCAGACGGTGATGCGGACGTGAAAATGCTCATGGCCATGCCATGAAGCCAGTGCTGACCATCAATAGGAGGTTTTTACAATATGGTGACGAAAACCATCACTGAACAGCGTGCGGAAGTACGTATTTTTGCCGGTAATGATCCGGCTCATACCGCCACAGGCAGCAGCGGGATTTCCTCGCCAACACCGGCACTGACGCCCCTGATGCTGGATGAAGCCACCGGGAAACTGGTGGTCTGGGACGGACAGAAAGCCGGTAGTGCGGTTGGCATACTGGTACTGCCGCTTGAAGGCACAGAGACGGCGCTGACGTATTACAAGTCGGGAACCTTTGCGACGGAGGCAATCCACTGGCCTGAAAGTGTGGATGAACACAAAAAGGCCAACGCCTTTGCTGGCAGAGCCCTGAGTCACGCGGCGCTGCCGTAACACGTTATCAGGCCACCGCGGTGGCCTGACTGATTTCTGAATGAAAGGAACTGATTTATGGGATTGTTTACGACCCGCCAGTTACTCGGTTATACCGAACAAAAAGTTAAATTTCGTGCGCTGTTTCTGGAACTGTTTTTCCGCCGTACGGTGAATTTCCATACCGAAGAGGTGATGCTGGACAAAATTACCGGAAAAACGCCGGTGGCGGCCTATGTCTCCCCGGTTGTTGAAGGAAAAGTGCTGCGTCATCGTGGTGGTGAAACCCGCGTGTTGCGTCCGGGCTACGTCAAACCCAAACACGAATTTAATTACCAGCAGGCGGTTGAGCGCCTTCCTGGTGAAGATCCATCTCAACTGAATGATCCGGCTTACCGCCGTCTGCGTATCATTACCGATAACCTCAAACAGGAAGAGCACGCGATTGTCCAGGTGGAAGAAATGCAGGCGGTAAATGCTGTGTTGTATGGCAAATACACCATGGAAGGAGACCAGTTCGAGAAAATTGAGGTCGATTTTGGCAGGTCGACGAAGAATAACATCACTCAGGGTAGTGGTAAGGAGTGGTCAAAACAGGATCGTGACACGTTCGATCCTACACATGATATTGACCTCTACTGCGACCAGGCCAGCGGTCTTGTGAATATTGCCATTATGGACGGTACCGTCTGGCGTCTTCTGAATGGTTTTAAGCTGTTCCGCGAAAAACTGGATACCCGTCGCGGTTCAAATTCTCAACTCGAAACGGCAGTGAAAGATCTGGGCGCTGTGGTGTCCTTCAAGGGGTATTACGGCGATCTGGCCATTGTTGTGGCGAAAACGTCTTATATAGCAGAAGACGGTATCGAAAAACGTTATCTTCCAGATGGCATGCTGGTTCTGGGGAATACTGCTGCAGATGGGATCCGTTGTTACGGTGCCATTCAGGATGCTCAGGCGTTGTCCGAAGGTGTGGTGGCCTCTTCCCGTTATCCGAAACACTGGCTGACGGTGGGGGATCCCGCCCGTGAATTTACCATGACGCAGTCCGCGCCGCTGATGGTGTTGCCGGACCCGGATGAGTTTGTGGTGGTACAGGTGAAATAATCCGTGAGCGGGGGCGAAATGCCCCCGTGTCTTTTTTCACAGGGGGCTGATATGGCAACGAAAGAGCAAAATCTGAAACGGCTTGATGAACTGGCCCTGATTCTGGGGCGTGAGCCGGATATATCCGGGAGTGCCGCAGAGATAGCGCAGCGGGTGGCAGAATGGGAAGAAGAAATGCAGTCATCCGGCGATGATGTACAGGTTATGAATATGGATATCCGGGAGCGGGAAACCGCGGCTCATGATGTTCGTGAGGAAACATCCGGCGCGTTAACGCGCATCAGAGTTCTGACCTGCCTCCATCTCTGTGGCGTTGATGGTGAAACGGGGGAATCCGTTGAGCTTGCGGATGTTGGTCGGGTGATTCTGATTATGTCCTCAGATGCAAAAACACACGTTGATGGTGGAATGGCTGTTTATGCGTGATTTTCAGAATGCCTTTGATGCCGCCCTTGCCGGGGTGGACAGTACGATTGTTGAAGTGATGGGCATCAGTGCGCAGTTCACCTCCGGTGCACAGCGTGGCGGCGAGGTTCATGGCGTTTTTGACGATCCGGAGTCGCTGGGTTTTGCCAGTAGTGGGATCCGTATTGAAGGAAGTAACCCGTCATTATTTGTGCTTACGGATACGGTTTGTGCTGTACGGCGTGGTGACACGCTGACCATTAACGGCGAGATGTTCTGGGTGGACCGTGTTTCTCCTGATGACGGAGGGAGTTGTTATCTCTGGCTCAACCGGGGGCAACCACCAGCCGCCAGCCGTCGTCGCTGAAAGGGGGATGTATGGCCATACAGGGTCTTGAGCAGGCCGTTGAAAACCTCAGCCGTATCAGCAAAACGGCGGTGCCTG
>OATN01000606.1_pt1 | contig 9825 bp, 10 predicted proteins | sample 1501211 | NCBI WGS metagenome assembly OATN01 (sample SAMEA2579978, study PRJEB22360) | human gut metagenome | reverse complement strand
AGAGTAGAAAAATCAGTATATAATTTTATAACGAACCATTATAAAAATCTAAGTACATGAATAAAATTATAAGTATAATCGCTTTATTGCTCATCCTGCCTATTTTTAAAGTGGAAGCATACGATTTTGTAATTGATGAAATTACATATAATTTCACAAAAGAACATGGTACGGTTGAAGTGTCTGGGCTTCGAGAATTTTTAAATCTCGAAATTCAAGTCTGCCTCTTGTGGTGAATATTCCTCCTGTCGTTGCTTATAAGGATAATAAATATGACGTTGTTAGCATTGGATATGCTGCATTTCAAGGGTGTAGAAAAGTTACTGAAATAAAAATACCATCGACAGTTCGAGAGATTGGAGAATTTGCTTTTGAAAATTGTTCCAAACTTGAAATTATCAACATACCTGATTCCGTAAAGATGATTGGGCGATGTACTTTTTCTGGTTGTTACGCTCTGAAATCAATATTATTACCTCTGATGCTTAAGAGTATAGGAGTTGAAGCATTTAAAGGTTGTGATTTTAAAGAAATAACTATACCGGAGGGGGTAACCGTAATTGGGGATGAAGCATTTGCTACATGCGAAAGCCTTGAATATGTATCGTTGCCTGATAGCATGGAAACTCTTCATAATGGTTTGTTTAGTGGTTGTGGAAAATTGAAATCAATAAAACTTCCAAGAAATTTGAAAATAATAAGGGACTATTGTTTTGCTGAATGTATTTTATTGGAAAACATGGAATTTCCAAATTCATTGTATTATTTAGGAGATTTTGCGCTATCTAAGACTGGTGTGAAAAATATAATAATTCCAGATTCTTTCACAGAATTAGGGAAATCTGTCTTTTATGGTTGTACCGATTTAGAAAGTATTTCAATACAAAATAATAAGTTGAGGATAGGTGGATCATTATTTTATAATTGTAGCGGTCTAAAGAAAGTTATATATGGGAGTGTCATAGTTCCTGAAAAAACATTTTATGGATGTTCGTCCTTGACCGAGGTGAAGTTATTAGATTCAGTAAAGTTTATTGGAGAAGAAGCGTTTGAATCATGCACATCACTTGTATCAATTGATTTACCGTATTTAGTAGAGGAAATTGGGAAACGAAGTTTTAGAGGATGTACCTCATTAAGTAATATAAATTTTCCTTTGTCTTTAAGGAAAATTGGGGCAAATGCCTTTCAAGGATGTATAAATCTCAAAAAGGTAGAATTGCCTAAAAGGCTGGAACAGTATAGGTACGATTTTGAAGATACTACAAAATTTAAGTGGATTAAATAGTAATTATATATTCGTGAATAAGAGACAATTTCTTAGGGAAAACTGCCATATAGGACGGTGGAGTCTCAATGCGTTCACTATAAAACTATGAGTGTGGAATCAATTCTTAGCATTACAGCTAGCCTTATTGCCATTGGCGGTTTAGTGTATGCAGGTTATCAAAGGTGTAAGAAGAAAAGTCTGTCAACGTTGATGACCGAGCTTGTTGCTAAAAATACATCTGTAAAAGGTCAGCAGGCAATCCTTCAAAAAATCAGCAGAAACCTCTATTTAAGTGGGAAAGGATTGTCAATCGGCTATATCAGGAATTTCTCCGTCAGTGGCAGATCGAAAGAGGTTATATTTCAAGATATATGTTTGAAAAATAACATTGAACCGACTGTGGAACTGTGTAAACGGATGTTGACGTATGACGTTCCCTCATTTCGTGCGAAATGGAATGAACAGCACATTGAAAATATAAATAAACCTGCGCAATCAATGACCCAATTGTTGGTGGAACAACCTATCACGAACGGTAAACGACAGATTGTCTACTTATCTGCATTGTTTCAGGAAAAATATCCTGAAACGTATAAAAGGCTGACGGATATTTTGGATAAGCATAATGTCGGGTATGCTTTACTCAAAGCAACACGCGATATATGGTGTCGTGATTATATGCCGGTACAGACGGCAAGTGGCAAACTTATTCAGTTCAAATATGACCCTTCATATTTGAAGAACAATGAAAAATACGAGGCATCACGTTCTAATGTATGTGAAGTATGTAAAGCAAATGGTATTAAACCGACTTTCTCAGACATCAATCTTGATGGTGGAAATGTCCTTATTTGTGGCAACCGTGCTATCATCTCTGATCGTGTGTTTAGTGAAAATCCTGGTAGAAAAGAGGAAGATTTGAAAGCCGAACTTAGCCGCCTACTTGAAGCCGAGATAATAATTATTCCAGCGCAGAAAGACGATTTCACAGGTCATGCAGATGGTATGGTTCGCTTCGTCAACTGCGATACAATTCTCGGTAATGACCGTGCTGAAGAATTCAAGTATTGGCGCGAGAAGATGGATAAAGTAATCAGCACTTATCACCTACAATATATTGATGTGCCATTTTTTTATGGCTACAAAGATAAAGCACATCCCGAACATGCAATTGGGATATATGTCAATTACCTTGAAGTTGAGAATCTGATTGTAGTTCCCGTGTTCGGTGTTCCCGGAAATAAGGATGCCGAAGCTGTTGTGAAAATCAAAGAAATCTTTCCTGATAAAATAGTTGAAACAATTGACTACAATGAGGTAGCTTTGGAAGGTGGTCTTCTCAATTGCACTACATGGACGTTGAATAGTTTTCAATGATAAAGATGGGTAGGTCGCTTTCGACACCTTAATCCTGATTGAATAATTTTGAGCAGAGAATATCTTCTCGGATTTTGTAATAGTTTACTTATTTCTAAAGAAATAAATGACAAGATCCTGAGTATCTTAATCATTGGTCTACGATATGACACTAGAAGATTATAGTCTCATTTTAATATTTTATTTGATCTAGTATTCCATTGAGGAAAGCAATCGCTACTCCATAATTCGTCATAGGAATGTGTTGCTCCCGAGCACGTTCGATGCGGCTAAGTACGTATTTACGATTGAACATACATGCTCCGCAATGGATTACCAAAGAGTAAGGAGTCAGATCCTGTGGAAAGTCAGTTCCGGCTACCATATCAATTTGCAGATTCTCTCCAATTCGTTTCCGTAACAAACGGGGGAGTTTCACTCTTCCTATATCTTCTGAAAGGGGAGCGTGTGTACAAGCTTCCGCTATTAGTACACGTGACGATTCCGTCAGCCTTTCAATCGCAGTTGCACTTTCTACATAATAGTGAATATCCCCCTTATATCCTGCGAAAAGCACAGAGAAAGAGGTTAGTTCACTTTCCTCTGGCTTCTGTTCATAAATCGTTTTGAAGACCTGTGAATCGGTGATGATTAATTTTGGAAGACGGGCAAGAGCTTGCAGGGTTGCCGGAAACTTGTCAGTAGTGCAAGTCACTACGAGACATTTTTTGTCCAACAATTCACGGATAGTCTGCACTTGTGGTAAAATCAGTCTGCCTTTTGGAGCTTGAATATCCTGCGGCATAACCAGAAGTACAAGGTCGTTTTCTGTCACAAGTTCCCCGGTGATACTCTGTTGACCGAAGTCCGAAGGCAGCTTTTCGAGAATGGCTTGCCGGATCTGTTCAATTCCTGTCTTTTCTTTGGCGCTGATAAGTAATGGGCGTATTTTACATTCTTCCTCAATGTATGTGGCTAAGCTATCACTGTTCTCTCGTATATCTATTTTATTCAATACCGGAATGACAGGGATATTCTTCTCTTTCAATAGTGTCAGCATCTCTTTTTCATGAGAAAAGGTAGTATCTCCACATAGCAGCAATGCAATATCTGTTTTCTCAATAGCCTTTAAAGTCCGGCTGATACGCAGCTCTCCAAGTTCTCCCTCATCATCGAACCCCGGAGTATCTATAAACAAACACGGACCAATACCTTGAATTTCCATAGCTTTGGATACAAGGTCGGTAGTCGTTCCCGGAGTATCTGAAACGAGGGCGGTATCCTGTCCTGTCAATGCATTGATAAGAGAAGATTTACCACTGTTCCGTCTACCGAAAAGGGCTATATGAAGTCTGCTTGCATTTGGAGTATCTGTTAAGCTCATAATTACTAATTTATCAATCTGTTAATTCATGTACAGCCAATTGGCACATCGACATATTAGCACATTGGCGTATGATTTAAAATCTAAAATCTCTTTGCCCTGCGGCTATGGCTTTGAGGTTTCGGATAGCTATTTCCCTGATTTTGGGGTTGGGGATTCGGTCTGTTTCTTTTAGAATCAATTTCAATCCTTTCTGACGGGTATCTTCGGAAGCATAATCTTCCAGATACTCTTTCAGAGTCATCAGGGCATTGGGGCCGCAACAGTTGGCTATCTGACCGGATTTCACTAATGACATGAAACGGTCGCCTGTCCGTCCTTCCCGGTAACAGGCAGTACAGAAGCTGGGGATATATCCGAGTTCGAGCAACCAGTTGACCACTTCGTCTAATGTCCGGGTATCGCTTACGTCAAATTGCGCGGAATTATGATCGGGTAATTCCGTTTCAGCATATACGTGAGCCGCCACTGATTTGTGAGATACCCAATTCGAGTACCTTCTTGCGTGATTCTTGTGATTCACGTGTGGAAATAATCATTCCAGTATAAGGAACGGCAATTCGGATAACAGCTACAATCTTACTGAATATCTCATCGGAAATTGAATTCGGAAAATCTCCGGCATTAATGTCATCCGCCGAACAGATACGCGGCACACTGATTGTATGGGGACCTACACCGAATTTGGCTTCCAGATGTTCGGCATGCATTAACAATCCGATAAAATCATACCGATAAGTATTCAAACCGAAAAGCACACCAATACCTACATCATCGATTCCCCCTTCCATGGCACGGTCCATCGCTTCGGTGTGATAGGCATAATTGCTTTTCGGACCGGTGGGATGAAGTGCTTCGTAGTTGTCCTTGTGATAAGTCTCCTGGAATAAGATATACGTACCGATACCTGCCTCTTTTAATCGACGATAATTTTCTACTGTAGTAGCTGCGATATTTACGTTTACGCGGCGGATAGCTCCGTTTTTATGTTTGATACTGTAAATCGTCTGAATAGATTCCAGAATATATTCTATCGGATTTAGTGACGGATGCTCCCCTGCTTCAAGAGCGAGCCGCTTATGTCCCATGTCCTGCAAAGCAATTACTTCCCGGCGAATTTCCTCCTGCGTCAGTTTCTTGCGTGCAATCGTTTTATTTTTAGCATGATACGGACAATATAGGCAACCATTTACGCAATAGTTCGACAAATAAAGTGGTGCGAACATGACGATACGGTTGCCATAAAACTTCTGTTTGATTTCTTTGGCGAGATGAAAGATACGTTCTATCAGGTCAGGTTGGTTACATTCCAGCAGAATAGCCGCTTCCCGGTGCGTCAGTCCCTTGCACAAAGCCGCTTTTTCAATCAGTTGTTCAATCAGGACACGGTTATCCTTATTGTTCTGCGCATATTCCAGCGTATCCAGAATCTCCTCATGATGGATAAACTCTTCTGCTTTTGATGAATCTTTTTGGTATATCATATATTCTCTGTAGTGTACTTAAAGTCGCCTCTTTCGGTAGAAATCTCGTAGCCGATGGTCTTCAATTGTTTTTGTAAGGCAGCCAGCCCTTCGGCAGATTCCGCTCCGAGTGAAGCTTTGTCATTATATAATTCATATTTTCTCCGTTCCTCTCGAGGAGACAAGTTAGGCATAACCACATTCGCACCTGCTAAAATACCCCGTTCCCTGCCATCAGGAATGAGAGTGGCAAGAGCTGTTGTTGCCGGAATCAATGCGGACGGATGCATCAGGCGGAAAATGGATAATAGAAGAATCGTCTGTTCCGCCGTTCCGCTGGGATATTCGGCAAAAGGTGTATCATGATGGGGCAGGAAAGGCCCGATGCCAATCATTTCCGGGCGTAGCTTTTCTATAAACAATAGATCCTCAATGATATGCTCTACTGTTTGTCCCGGACTGCCGACCATAATTCCGGTTCCTGTCTGATAACCGATCTCTTTCAAATCCGCTAAACATTGCAGGCGTCGTTTGCCGGACATTTCCGCTGGATGCAGTTGCCGGTAATGCAACTCATTATAAGTTTCGTGACGTAACAGATAACGGTTGGCTCCGGCACGGAAGAAACGTTCGTATGCCTCACGTGATTTTTCACCGAGCGACAGCGTAATAGCACAATCCGGATAATCCTGCCTGATACGGGCGACAGTCATTTCTATCCGATCGTCTGTCAGTGCAGGATCTTCTCCTCCTTGCAGCACAAAAGTGCGGAAGCCCAATTCATATCCTTGCCGGCAACAGTCCAGTATACTCTCCCGGCTTAACCGGTAACGTTCGATATTCGGATTCCCTTTTCGGATACCACAGTAATAACAGTTGTTCCGGCAGCAGTTACTGATTTCAATCAGTCCGCGGATATAAATCTTATTTCCGAAGTGGAGGAGTGCGACTTCCTGCGCCTGTTTATTGATGTAACGCAGAATTTCTGCGTCACATCCGGTCAACAGTTGCCGGAACTCTTCCGGTGTCAGTGTTCTTTCCTGTCGTAGTTTATCGATCCATTGTTTCATAGCTCTCTTTCCGTTTGAGCAGCTCTTGTGCCAGTTGGCGACGTCCCGAAACAATGTCGTTATGCGTACTCGGTCCGGTGATACATCCTCCTTCGCATGCCATCACTTCAATAAACTGTCCGGCAGCCTTTCCTGTTTTGGCGCAGGCACGCAGCAGAGCGATATTCTTTTTATTGATGTCCGACACTTGTATCGCATTGATTTTCTCCGCTTCTTCTTTCAGATAAGCTTTGACAGCTCCCATCACACCACCTGCCTGTGCAAATCCGTGTGCTTCGCGAACGGAAGTATGTAATACGGAGAACTCCTGCATTTGTTCCAGCTGAATACCCAGCCCGTCAAGAATCGAACCGATTTCTTCGAACGTCAGAATATAATCCACGGCTTCATCGCGGCGTACTTCTTTTCGTTTTGCCACACAAGGACCGACAAATACAATCTTAGCATCTGGATGCTTCTCTTTGGCAATCCGTGCAGCGTAGTACATCGGTGATCCGGTGGTAGAAACATAAGGTTTCATATCCGGAATATGTTTCTCTACTAACTCGATATAAGAAGGACAACAGGAAGTAGTCATAAACTTCTGTCCCTCTTCCAGTTTCTCCAACAATTCGTGGGCTTCATTACTAGTGGTTGACATGGCGCCTTCGGCCACTTCGATCACATCGGTAAATCCTATTTCCTTGAAAGCACCGTACACTTGTCCGATAGAAGTCTTAAACTGTCCCAAAATAGACGGGGCGATGATGGCTACCATCTTTTCCCCTTTACGGATGCGTTGCAATACATCGAATGTTTGCGAGATTTCGAAGATAGCCCCGAACGGACAAGCATTCATGCATTTTCCACAGTAGATACACTTGCTTTCATCAATGTGCTCTATGCCGTGTTCATCTTTGCTGATAGCTTTTACCGGACAAGACTCTTCACAAGGTACGGGAATATATACAATAGCGTGATAAGGACAACTCTTGTGACAAATACCGCAACTGACACATGTGTCATGGTCAATCATTGCCTGACCGTTTTTCTTGAAACGTATCGCATCTTTAGGGCAGTTCATGTAACAACTACGTGCCACGCATCCGCGACAAAGGTTGGTTATTTCATAATTGATCTGTACACAGGAAGAACAGGCCTCGTCGATGACGCACATGATATTTTCCTTGTCTGGTTCGGGACGACTCAATGCCAATCGTGCATATTCGGAAAGTGGGGTAACTTCGTCGTGTTCGTCTGTCATATCCAGTCCCATCAGGGGAAAAGTCTTGTATCTCCACACTGCGCGTTCTTTATGTACGCAACACCTTCCTAGGGGTTTCGATTTTCGTGGACTCAACTCAATCGGAAGCCGGTCTATCTTTTCCACTAATTCGTCGTTTTTCCAGAGTCTAACAAGGTCTGCCAGCAGTTTATGCCGGACAATCATAATATTATTCGTAAATGCCATATTGTAATAAAGAGGTTGTTAGTTAGTTGGTGCAAAGATACGAACAGAATTTCAATATTTAAGTTTTTTGAAACATTCTTGTAACTTTTTTGTAGCCCTCGCGTGTTATCTTTGTAGTGGACAAAAAATAAGAGGAGGCAGAGTTATGAATAGCAGTATTTTTGAACAGCGCAGTCGTTTTGCCATGATTGGTGCATTGATGGTTATTATCAGCCTGATGTTTTTATTCTACATGGGAAGTTCTTTGGTAAGCTCTACCAAAAAATACTTGGAGCAGATACATAAGATAGAGATCACTTGTATCGACACAGACGAATAAAAACAAGCAACCGAAAGGTAGGATAATCCGGAGGAATTCGTATTTTTGCCGGGAGAAAAACAAATCTTATGGAAGAGAAGAATAAAGCCTGGAAAACGGTAAGTAGCAAATATCTATTTCGCCGTCCATGGCTGACTGTGCGTTGCGAAGATATGTTACTTCCCAATGGGAATCATATCCCCGAGTATTATATCCTTGAGTATCCCGACTGGGTAGATACCATTGCCATTACTAAAGATGGTCAATTCGTTTTTGTCCGCCAGTACCGTCCGGGAATCGAACGAACTTGTTATGAACTCTGTGCCGGTGTCTGCGAGAAGGAAGATGCTTCGCCGTTGGTGTCCGCCCAGCGTGAATTGTGGGAAGAAACGGGCTACGGAAAAGGAAACTGGCAAGAGTATATGGTGATTTCCGCTAATCCGAGCACTCATACCAATCTGACTTACTGCTTTCTTGCCACAGACGTGGAACTGATAGACCATCAGCATCTGGAAGCTACTGAAGATATCACCGTCCATCTGCTCACATTGGAAGAGGTGAGAAGTCTGCTCGATAAGAACGAAATTATGCAAGCGCTGAATGCTGCTCCATTATGGAAATATATCGCAAATCTGTAATTGTGTTTGGAATTCTGTAGAGAAACAATAACTTTGGAGAAAATTTAAATCATCTTATTATGAAAACAGTTTTATGGAGTATGCTTTGTTTGTTTCTCTCCGGATGGGGAAGTATGCAAGCGGTATTAGCACAGGACTTGAAAGAGATGGAAAAGAACTTGTCCGCCATCAACGAGGAATTGAGTCAAAAGACAAAAGAATATAGTTGGCAGCTTGCAGCTGCTTACGCAGATTATTGTGAAGCAAACAATAAATATATAAGTTGGAATGATTTGCCTTATCTGCAACAGGTTGTCGAATATGAGCGTCCTGCTTCTTTGGAGACTTATCGTCTGGAACATAAAGCCAACAAAGAGGAACTGGATAAGTTTTTAAATACATACAAAGAATATAAAGATCTGGTGAAGAAGCAAAAAGAAGCGGTAACCAAGGAAGAGAAAGATGCTGTATCAACAGCCTTTTCTGCATTCTGGAAAAAGTTGAGAAGTGAAGAGAATGCTTATAAAGATTTGTACTATGCCGAACGAAAGGCTGTCTGCAAATATAGATCGGAAGCTTTGCGATATGCGATTGCCTATTATAAAGAAAAGAAGCAGGAGATTCCGACTTCTTATATAAAATATACTGAACGGTCTTATTTATTGCAGAAAGGTTCTGCCTTGGAGTTATTACAAAAAGAAATAAGTGCATTGGAAAGTGTACAGAGAGAGATAATTCAGAATATAACGAGGGCAAAGTATGGGTTGAGTGAAACCGGAGAAAATAAAAGAGAGAAGATATTTGATTGATAAGAGATCATCTGGGATAAAGAAATCCCTTTTTATAATTGGAGGTCTGGACTGAAGAGTTCGGACCTCTTTGTTTTCTCTCTCAAGTACGTATAGGTAAGTTTCTTT
>OATN01000604.1_pt1 | contig 9861 bp, 10 predicted proteins | sample 1501211 | NCBI WGS metagenome assembly OATN01 (sample SAMEA2579978, study PRJEB22360) | human gut metagenome | reverse complement strand
CTTCCAAGGGGTGCCAATAACAGGACTCGTCATGTGTACTCCTGTACTCCTGCACAGTGATGTGCAATTGATCATTATCGTTCGGTCATGGACTCTCGCGAAGCCTTGCGATTTCGCGGTTGCCCAATCCCAATCGTTCATCATGGTACGTTGAGAGCAAGACTTTTGGCAGCTTTTTTGCATGTGTGTTCGAAAATGTTAGATTAATTGTATGAATTATGAGTGAATAACCGGCGTCCTCACAGGTTATATTACGGCTCCATCCAATGAGAAACTCTTATTTTCCAACGATTTCAGCGATCTACCGGCACGCCGCGTGTTCATGCAGGCAACAGAACATGCGGCGTGTTGTTCATATTAACAGCGTTAATTGTTCGGTTTTGTGAAACGGTGCGTCGCTCCCGGACGACACCCGCCCATCACACACGCCAATGTCGGCTCGAATCGCCACAATTGATGTGACATACTGTAAGAAGTCCACACAATACCAATGGCCGCAATCAACGATATCGCCCATACCTATGTATCCGCTATCGCGCGCGGCCGCATGAAGGGAGTCCCATGGCTAACGGCCCGGTGCTTGTCGTCGATTTCGGCGCCCAATACGCGCAGCTCATCGCCCGTCGCGTGCGCGAGGCGAACGTGTATTCGGAGCTTGTCCCCCATTCCATGCCGGTAGACGAGATGCTCGCCAAGGACCCGCAGGCCATCATCCTGTCAGGCGGCCCCGCATCCGTATTCGAGCCCGGCGCCCCGCGCGTCGATCCCAAGCTGTTCGACGCCGGCGTGCCCGTGCTCGGCATCTGCTACGGCTTCCAGGCCATGGCGTACGCGCTCGGCGCCGACGTCGACAAGGCCGCGCTCGGCGAATACGGCAAGACCGACACGACCATCGACAAGACGGACGGGCTGCTCGCCGGCTCCCCGGCCGAGCAGGACACGTGGATGAGCCACGGCGTCGCCGTCAAGACCGCGCCCGCCGGCTTCGAAGTGCTCGCCCACACCGAGGGCGCGCCCGTCGCCGCCATGCAGGACGAGTCCCGCAAGCTCTACGGCGTGCAGTGGCACCCCGAGGTCAAGCACACCCCCCTCGGCCAGAAGCTCATCGAGACGTTCCTCCACCAGTGCGCCGGCCTGCCCGACAACTGGGACGCCTCCTCCATCATCGAGGACCAGGTCGCCAAGATCCGCGAGAAGGTCGGCGACGCCGAAGTGATCTGCGGCCTGTCCGGCGGTGTCGACTCCGCAGTCGCCGCCGCCCTCGTCCACAAGGCCATCGGCGACCAGCTCACCTGCGTGTTCGTCGACCACGGCCTGCTGCGCAAAGGCGAGGTCGAGCAAGTCAAGCACGACTTCGTCGCCGCCACCGGCATCCGACTGATCACCGTCGACGCCGCCGACGACTTCCTCGAAGCGCTCAAGGGCGTCTCCGAACCCGAGCGCAAGCGCAAGATCATCGGCGAGAAGTTCATCCGCACCTTCGAGAAAGCCCAGCGTCAGGTCCTCGAAGAAGCCGGCGCCCGCGGCAAGGAAGTCAAGTTCCTCGTGCAGGGCACCCTCTACCCCGACGTCGTCGAATCCGGCGGCGGTGACGGCGCGGCCAACATCAAGTCCCACCACAACGTCGGAGGGCTCCCCAAGGACATCAAGTTCCAGCTCATCGAACCGCTGCGCACCCTCTTCAAGGACGAGGTGCGCGCCATCGGCACCGAGCTCGGCCTGCCCGACGAGATCGTCTGGCGCCAGCCCTTCCCCGGCCCGGGCCTGGGCATCCGCATCATCGGCGAAATCACCAAGGAACGCCTCGACCTGCTGCGCGAGGCCGACGCCATCGCCCGCGAAGAACTCTCCCGCGCCGGCCTCGACCGCGACATCTGGCAGTGCCCGGTCGTGCTACTCGCCGACGTTCACTCGGTGGGCGTCCAAGGCGACGAGCGCACCTACGGCTCCCCCATCGTCCTGCGCCCGGTCAGCTCGGAGGACGCCATGACCGCCGACTGGTCGCGCGTGCCCTACGACGTGCTCGCCACCATCTCCACCCGCATCACCAACGAGTGCCGCCAGATCAACCGCGTGGTACTGGATTGCACTAGCAAACCCCCAGCAACCATCGAGTGGGAATAAAACGGAATGCTGTAAAAACCCAGTATTTATGCGGGTTTGCGGCGTTCGGAGAAGTCTTTTGATAACAATTTGATAACAGCCATACAAGAGCCATTATTCTCGCAGCCCAGTGGTTTACGGGTTACGGAATGATAAAAGGCGGCTTGTATGGCGAAAGAAATCCATATTAGAAAGCCCTTAGCTGTGGGTAATGATTCCATAGCTAAGGGCTTTTTGTCGTTCTTATTCGTCTTTTTTGAGCTTGTCCTGAAACGCTTCCACCAGCGTCTCGCTTAACTCCTTCGAAGGAACTTTCGCCCAGAGCTGCGTGGTATCGTATTTCGGATAGTAGTAACGCCAGCGGTCGTAATCGTCCTTGCTGATTTCACCGGCAGAAAGCTTGTCCGCCTGCTCTTTCCAAGCATGAAGTATTTGCAGCAGCTCGTAAGCCTCCTTGCCCTTGTCCTTGTTGACCTTCAGGCAAACCTCTCCGTCTGCTTCACTGACGGTCAGACCATAAACATCTTCAAGGGTAAATAAGGTGTGCATAAGACCGATCTGACTGTCAATGTCAGGAACATCAAGAGCCTGCGGGGAAACATCAAGCACCTGCGCCAATGCAGCCGTTAAATCCGCCTTTGGTTTGCGGGAGCCGGTTTCATATTGCGCCAAGCGCACATCGGCGCTTCTTTCGGGAAAACCGACAGCCGTACCAAGATACTTTTGCGTCATACCACGCAGAAGCCTGAAAAAATGGATTCTCTCACCAATCGCCATAGTGTTTACACTCCTTGCTTATGTATCTGCACATAGTATAGCAGATATGTTTAGTGAAAGTCAAGAGAAAACAAAACAAAAAAGTTTAATATTTTCTCGCAAACCGCTTGACAAAAGCAAATATGCTTAGTATAATGAAATAGCATTAAGCAAATAAGTTTAATATCCGTCGTGCGTCACGGTAATGGCGTACCCGCCCGGGCAAATCGGAAGGCGGCAAGAAAGTATTCCGACACGAAATAAATGAAACTAAAAACAGAAGGGAAGGTGATGTATATGGAAAACAGGTTTATCCGTGCTGATGATGTGGCGCAGGAACTGAATGTATCCAAGCCCTATGCCTATAAGCTCATCAGGAAGCTGAACGAGGAGCTGAAAGCAAAGGGGTTTATTACGATTGCGGGGCGTGTCAACCGCCAGTATTTTTATGAAAGGCTCTATGGAGCCGGAAAGGAGAAGGAATAATGCCGGTATTCAAAAATGAGGACAACGGTACTTGGTATGTGATGGCAAGGTATGTGAACTGGAAAGGCGAACGCAAGCAGAAATGCAAGCGTGGCTTTGCCACAAAGAAAGAAGCGCAGGAATGGGAAAGGATGTTCCAGCTACAGAACTCCTCTGACCTTGATATGAGCTTTGAGGCATTTACGGAGCTGTATATCCGAGATGTGAAAAATCGCCTGAAGGAAAACACTTGGTTGACGAAGGAGCATATTATCCGCACGAAGATACTGCCCTTTTTCGGTAAGCTGAAAATCAGCGAGATTTCCACAAAGGAGATCATCACTTGGCAGAATGAAATGCTTGCCTATCGTGATGATAGGAAAAAACCGTACTCACAGACTTATCTGAAGACGCTGCACAATCAGCTTTCGGCTATCTTTAACCATGCTGTACGCTACTACGAGCTGCGCTCCAATCCAGCTGCAAAGGTGGGAAATATGGGAAGCGAGGAACACAGGGAAATGCTGTTTTGGACGAAAGAGGAATACAAGAAGTTTGCCTTTGAGATGATGGACAAGCCCATTTCCTTTTACGCCTTTGAAATGCTCTACTGGTGCGGTATCCGTGAGGGCGAGCTGCTGGCGCTGACGCCTGCGGACTTCGACTTTGACAAGGAAACTGTCACGATCAACAAGTCCTATCAGCGTCTGCACGGGGAAGATGTGATTACCACGCCGAAAACAAAGAAAAGCAACCGCACCATTAAAATGCCGCATTTTCTCTGTGAGGAAATGCAGGAATATCTTGGTATGCTCTACGGACTCAAAAAGAAAGACCGTATCTTTACAGTAACGAAAAGCTATCTTCATCACGAGATGGACAGAGGGGCGAAAGCCGCAGGCGTGAAGCGCATCCGCATTCACGACCTTCGTCACAGCCACATCAGTTTGCTGATCGATATGGGATTTTCAGCGGTGGCGATTGCAGACCGTGTGGGACACGAGAGTATTGAAATCACTTATCAGTACGCCCATCTGTTCCCGTCCAAACAGACGGAAATGGCAGAGCGATTAGACGATTTAGGGAAAGGAGATTTTGAAAATGTCAGCTAAGAACAGAGACAACAAAAACCGTTGGAGAAATATCACGGTGGGATTTCGGGTATCGCCAGAAGAAAATGAACGCATTAACAAAGCAGTCGCCTTATCGGGACTGCCGAAGCAGGAATACTGCTACCGCCGCTGCCTGAATCAGGATGTGGTGGTACAGGGTAATCCGAGGGTGTATAAAGCTCTTAAAACAGAGCTTGCCGCCGTCCTTGGGGAGCTGCAAAGGATTGAAGCGGGAAACGGCATAGATGAGGAACTGCTCAATGTCATTGAACTAATCGCTGTCATTCTCGGCGGCTTGAAAGGAGAGGAACAGGATGAATAAGCAAAAAGAAATGACCGCCCGAACATCATCTGTTGGCGCAGATGATAGGCAGCCACTCAATGTATCTGCTAATAGTATAACCGCATATCACTCAAAAATCAACAGTTTTGTTTTGAAAGGCGGTGGTATGAATGGCTGAACTGAAAATTATCAGTATGGATGAAGTTCCTGTGGAAGAAGTGGAATGGCTGTGGTATCCATATATTCCATTCGGGAAACTGACCATTATACACGGTGACGGCGGCGAGGGGAAAACCACTTTAATCCTTCAGTTGGCGGCGCTGTTGTCGAGGGGAGAAAAGCTCCCCTGCGACAGCACCGAGCGTGAGCCGATCAAAGTTATTTATCAGACCGCAGAGGACGGACTCGGAGACACAATCAAACCCCGGCTGCTCGCCGGCAATGCGGATTGCTCGCAAATCAAAGTCATAGACGAGTCGGAAGCAACGCTTACTATGCTTGACGAACGCATTGAAAAAGCGATTGTGGAAACAGGTGCAAGAGCGCTTATCTTAGACCCGGTACAGGCGTATATCGGTGCGAAAGTTGATATGAACCGGGCAAATGAAGTGAGAGCTATCCTTTCACAATTAGGGCAGATAGCTGGGCAATATCGGTGCGCCATTATTTTGGTCGGACACTTAAATAAAGCGCAGGGAAACAAATCCAATTACAGAGGGCTTGGCTCCATCGACTTTCAGGCAACTGCACGGAGCGTTCTGATTGTCGGCAGGTTAAAAGATAATCCGCAGATCAGGGTAATGGTACAGGACAAATCCTCCCTTGCTCCAGAAGGCGAGCCGATTGCTTTTGAGCTGGGCAAGGAAAACGGATTTCGATGGCTCGGTCATTATGATATATCGGTGGACGATCTATTAAGCGGAATTCCAAAAGAAAAGAAATCCGAGCAGGCGGAAAATCTTATCCTTGAATATCTTTCAAAGGGCAAATATCCGCAGAAGAAGCTGGTAAAGAAAGCACAGGCGATTGGTATCTCCAAGCGTGTGCTGGACGAGGCGAAGAAGGCGCTGAATGTCCGATCTCTCAAAGAGGGTAGTCAGTGGTACTGGGAGCTTTCTGAAAAAACGGAGTGAGGTTTTTCAAGGTTGCAACATTGCAAAAACTGGCACACCTGCAACCTTGCAATGTTCCTTTTTCGGGAAGTGATAAAGTTTGGACGGGGTTGCAAGGGTGTCCTTTTCAAAGGACAGCCCTTGCCCCTCGGAGAGCCCACGACATCTTTGCAACCGTCAGGTTGAAAGTGTCATAGTGGGTTACGCACTTTGAAAAAGGTGCGTAACTGCGCTGCCCCACAGTATCACAAAACGAAGGGAGGGATACGAATGCCGAAGGGAGATTTCAGCGTTGCCCGTGTGGGGAAACGAACAAGAGAAAGCGTTGGAAAGTTTGAAAGGCACATCGAGAGAAAAAATGAAAGCTATGAAAATATGAATGTCGATCTGTCCCGTACACCGATGAATGTTCATTTTCAAGGCTGTGGCGAGCTGACCTACAACGAACATCTTGACGGACTGATTGCGGACGGGACGGTGTCGTTAAAAGGGCTGAAAGCAGACGCAACGGTCTTTAACGAGATGATTTTGGATGTGAATACTGACTACTTCGAGAGGAACGGCGGCTATGATTTCGCTTGCCGATTCTATGAAGAAGCGTTCCGTTTTGCAGAGAAGTTATATGGGAAAGACAATATTATTTCCGCAGTTATGCACGCTGATGAGCTGAATATTGCTATGACCGAAAAATATGGAAAGCCAGTTTATCACTACCATCTGCACATTATGGCGCTGCCTGTGGTGGATAAAGAAGTGCGCTGGTCGAAACGGTGTAAAGATCCGGCGCTGGTGGGGACTGTGAAAGAGGTGATCCATCAGGTTAGCCATTCAAAGAAATGGAAGTCAGAAAAAGCACTGGACGAAAACGGGAATCCCAAATTGAATAGCAACGGGAAACCTGTCTATCACGCCTCGTACAGCATTTTACAGGATAAGTTTTACGAATATATGAAAAATGCAGGTTTTGAAGGATTTGACCGTGGCGAGCGAGGGAGTACAGCCGAAAATCTGACCTCGTTGGGGTATAAAATTCAGCGGGACGAAAAAAGGCTGGCGGATATTGAACAGAAGATCGCCGCTGAACAAGTCCGATATAACGATAACCACAATGCGTTTATGACCTTTGCGGAGATTGACAGTTCCGGCAAAAAATCTTTCACGGGCAAATATACGGTATCAGCCGAGGACTACGAAAAGCTGACAACGCTGGCAAAGCGCAGCTATTCGGCGGTATCCGAAGCACAGCGTTTGAGAGAGGAAAACACAAAGCTGTCCCGTCAAATATGGTCGCTGCAAAGCGAGATTTCAAAGCTAAGAACTGCGCTGCGGGAATTGACCGAAAAGTGCAGACCGTACCTTGAGGCGTTAAAAATTGCGCCGCAAAAGGTCAAGGAGTTTATCAGCGGTATTCTTGAAAAATTCAAAAAGCAGGAAAAAAGCATTTATTATGAGCCGATTTCGGCTCGTGAACAACAGTCATCTGAGCGTGGAAAACGCTCTAAAAATAAAGATTACGAAAGGTAGGAAAAGACAATGGCAAAGACGATTTTTGAAGAAATGGGCGGCACTTATGTACGGCAGGGAGATTATAATCTCCCTTGCCTGTCCTTACCCACCGAAAAAGGAAGCAAGCCTGTTGGCGTATGGGGACAGCGACATTTGCGCTATCTTAAACAGCACCGCAAAGTGCTTTACACCAACCTGCTCACAAGCGGTACGCTGAACAGTTATCTTGCGGATATTGACAAGCAGGCTGAAGATATGTTTCTTCGGCTGGTAGAGCAGATAGCAAATCGTGAGGGCGTGACCGAACAGCTAAAGGCGGAAAATCAGATAGAGTGGGTTGGCAGGATGAATAACATCCGCAGTAGAGCAATGGAGATTGTAAATGCAGAACTGATTTACAGTTAAGCCGGAGCGGCGGCAAGGTTTTCCTCGCCGCCGTTTTTATGTATATGACCGAGAAATCAAAGATTTATGGTATAATTCTAAAAGAGTTATTTTTTAAGACCATCGCCTCAAAAAACGTACTTAATAGGTGAAAGCGCTTTTAGGTCAAATGAGGGAGGTGAACAACATGGATGATCTGAGAATCATAGAACTCTATTTTAATAGAGATGAACAGGCGATCAAGGAGACGGATACAAAGTACGGAAAACTCTGCCACAGTATTGCCTATAACATTCTAAATAATCACGAAGATTCTGAGGAATGCGTTAATGATACTTATGTGAGTGTGTGGAACACCATTCCGCCTACAAGACCGCACAATTTCATGTCCTTTATCTGCAAGATTGCACGAAATCTCTCTTTGAAGCGACTGGAGTTTATGAAGCGAAAGAAACGGTCGGCGGAAATCATTTTATCCTTGGATGAGCTTGCGTCAGTATTGCCGGATGAACGATATGCTCCCGATGTGAGCGACGAGGATGTAGGTAAGCTGATCAGTAAGTTTCTTCGCAGTCAGGAGGAATATGTCAGGAATGTTTTCATCCGCAAGTATTTCTATTTCGATTCTATAAGGGAGATTGCAAAGCGCTATTCTTTTACTGAGAGTAAGGTCAAAAATATGTTGTTCTACACCCGAAACAAGCTAAAAGATTACTTGATTAAGGAGGGCGTTGAAATATGAAAACACCGAGAATCGCAAATGCCATCGGGCAAATTGATGACGATCTTGTCGCCGACGCAGCTAAGTGCAAGAAGAAAAATAAGAAACATTGGTTAAAATGGGGTTCCTTGGCAGCATGCTTTGCAGTGATTGTAATTGCAGGGGCGGCAATCCTCCCATCGCTATTTCGGGAAAATGTAACACCGGAGGGAACCGACGGCAGATACAAGGACTTTTCTATCCAAGCCAGCGAATCTGCAATTGTATGGCCATGGGAGTATCAGACTGTATATGAAAAATATAGAAATGTCGAAATTGACGGTATTGAGTATCATGGAAAAGGCCGTGCGGTATCAGAAGCATGGATTGGCGAGAGAATTGGCAACTATACTGTGGTTGGATATGATGAAGTCAATAATGGAAAAAAATATTCTGCCGAGTTTGAAGCATATGCACTGAAGGATATTGCTCAAAGTCAGTTTATAGCTGTAAAGATGGAGGACAGTTATTATGTCTTTCAGAATGACGAGTATGCTCCTCCGAACACCCTTGGTGAGCTTATGGATGTCGTAAATCTGTCCGAGGTCGTGGAGCTTCAGCGCTTTTCCGAAGGAGACAATAGTCCTGATAGCAAACATTTTGCATTGAGCAGTGACGATTATGTGTGGGAAGTTCTGTCCGAATGTAGGAACGCCCCTTTCGTTGAAGATCAAACATGGACGGTTGGTGACAGAAGTTACCTCAGTTTTACGATTACTTCCGAAGCACTTGGTGTTTACAAAGTTGCTCTGTATGTGACGGAAGACGGCTATCTGTGGACAAACGCATTTAATTGGCAGTATCTATTCAACATCGGCGAGGATGCTGCAAGCAGGATTATCCATTATGCGAAAGAGAATTCCACTGAAGTAGAGTATGAACCGTACAGAAACTCGGTAGCCGGTACAATCATTGAGATTACGGAAGAATATATCTTGGTGGATGATTCTATCCTGTGTAAGAAGCCGGCGGACGGTATCACCTACAAGGTTCTGCTAAATGACCTTCGTATCTCCCGTTATGTAGATTATGGAATTGTCAAGGTTGGTGATACCGTGCAAATTTCCTATGAAGGCGAAATTGATGAAACCAGTGGTAACACCATTGCAGGTGCAATTTCGGCATTTAAGGCAACAATCTCCGATGGAGATGTATTAATTCCTGAATGAACCACCTACGCCTATATGTTTGATAATAATACAAAATCTCTTGCTTTTCTAAGCAAAAACGCTTATAATTTGAAGTGGTATAGATTGCTATTATCCATAGCTACAGGGTAAGTGTTATCAACCCCGATAACAAACTGATAACATTAGCCCATATAGGGGTAGTGCCCGAAAAGTTGCGCACTTTGGATCATGGCCGTCCATGGAGCGATGA
>OATN01000600.1_pt1 | contig 9867 bp, 9 predicted proteins | sample 1501211 | NCBI WGS metagenome assembly OATN01 (sample SAMEA2579978, study PRJEB22360) | human gut metagenome | reverse complement strand
AGCGCCATACTGAAAACGAAGTGAAAGTGAAAGACAGTCTGAAAGACAGCTTTGACGATTCCAGTGCTAACCTGTTCAAACTGGGCGCGGAGAACATCTTCCTCGGTCGCAAAGCTGCCACCAAAGAAGAAGCGATTCGTTTTGCTGGCGAGCAGCTGGTGAAAGGTGGTTACGTTGAGCCGGAGTACGTTCAGGCGATGTTGGATCGTGAAAAACTGACCCCGACTTATCTGGGTGAGTCTATCGCAGTGCCGCACGGTACGGTTGAAGCGAAAGATCGCGTACTGAAAACTGGCGTCGTGTTCTGCCAGTACCCGGAAGGCGTGCGCTTCGGCGAAGAAGAAGATGACATTGCCCGTCTGGTGATTGGTATTGCAGCCCGTAACAACGAGCACATTCAGGTTATCACCAGCCTGACCAATGCACTGGATGATGAGTCCGTCATCGAGCGTCTGGCACACACCACCAGCGTGGATGAAGTGCTGGAACTGCTGGCAGGTCATAAGTAATCCAATCCCACCCTCTCCACATGGAGAAGGTGGGGCTAATTGCCTGATGCGCTACGCTTATCAGGCCTACAGGATGCATCACAATTTGTTGAATTTGCACGTTCTTGTAGGCCGGATAAGGCGTTTACGCCGCATCCGGCGCGGCCCCTCTCCACATGGAGAGGGTTTGGGTGAGGGAAAAGCCTCACCCCAGCCCTCTCGGGTAAAAACATTGATGAAGGTTAATACTATGAAAGCATTACATTTTGGCGCAGGTAATATCGGTCGTGGCTTTATCGGTAAACTGCTGGCAGACGCGGGTATACAACTGACGTTTGCCGATGTCAATCAGGTGGTACTTGATGCCCTGAATGCCCGTCATAGCTATCAGGTTCATGTGGTAGGTGAAACCGAGCAGGTAGATACCGTTTCCGGCGTCAATGCTGTCAGCAGCATTGGTAATGATGTCGTTGATATCATTGCTCAGGTTGATTTAGTCACTACCGCCGTTGGCCCGGTAGTGCTGGAACGTATTGCTCCGGCTATCGCCAAAGGGCTGGTGAAACGTAAAGAACAAGGTAATGAATCCCCGCTGAACATCATCGCTTGTGAAAACATGGTACGCGGTACCACGCAGCTGAAAGGTCATGTGATGAACGCCCTGCCGGAAGACGCCAACGCGTGGGTAGAAGAACACGTTGGCTTTGTCGATTCCGCCGTTGACCGCATCGTACCGCCTTCGGCTTCGGCAACTAACGATCCGCTGGAAGTGACGGTAGAAACCTTCAGCGAATGGATTGTCGATAAAACGCAGTTCAAAGGCGCACTGCCGAACATCCCAGGCATGGAGTTAACCGACAACCTGATGGCATTTGTCGAACGTAAACTCTTCACCCTGAACACGGGTCATGCTATAACCGCGTACCTCGGAAAACTGGCCGGTCATCAGACCATTCGTGACGCTATTCTCGACGAGAAAATCCGCGCGGTGGTAAAAGGTGCGATGGAAGAAAGTGGCGCGGTACTGATCAAGCGTTACGGCTTTGACGCTGACAAGCATGCGGCGTACATCCAGAAAATCCTCGGCCGTTTTGAGAACCCGTATCTGAAAGATGATGTAGAGCGCGTAGGCCGTCAGCCGCTGCGTAAACTGAGCGCAGGCGACCGTCTGATCAAGCCACTGCTCGGTACGCTGGAATATGGTCTGCCACATAAAAACCTGATTGAAGGTATTGCCGCTGCAATGCACTTCCGCAGTGAAGATGATCCGCAGGCTCAGGAACTGGCAGCACTGATCGCTGACAAAGGTCCGCAGGCGGCGCTGGCACAGATTTCCGGGCTTGATGCCAACAGCGAGGTTGTATCTGAGGCGGTAACCGCTTATAAAGCAATGCAATAATGGTGGACCAGGCGCAGGACACCCTGCGCCCGAATAACAGATTGTCAGATATGCAGGCAACAATGGAACAAACCCAGGCCTTTGAAAACCGTGTGCTTGAGCGTCTGAATGCTGGCAAAACCGTGCGAAGCTTTCTGATCACCGCCGTCGAGCTCCTGACCGAGGCGGTAAATCTTCTGGTGCTTCAGGTATTCCGCAAAGACGATTACGCGGTGAAATATGCTGTAGAACCGTTACTCGACGGCGATGGTCCGCTGGGCGATCTTTCTGTGCGTTTAAAACTCATTTACGGGTTGGGCGTCATTAACCGCCAGGAATACGAAGATGCGGAGCTGCTGATGGCATTGCGTGAAGAACTAAATCACGACGGCAACGAGTACGCCTTTACCGACGACGAGATCCTTGGACCCTTTGGTGAACTGCACTGCGTGGCGGCGTTACCACCGCCGCCACAGTTTGAACCAGCAGACTCCAGTTTGTATGCAATGCAAATTCAGCGCTATCAACAGGCTGTGCGATCAACAATGGTCCTTTCACTGACAGAGCTGATTTCCAAAATCAGCTTAAAAAAAGCCTTTCAAAAGTAAGCAACGTCTGCTTACTGCCCCTCTACCTGCTTCGGCCGATAAAGCCGACGATAATACTCCAGACGTTGTAGATATAACGGCACGCTTTCATCGGGTATTCCGGACGGAATCGCGTTACGGGGAGGAAGTTTTTTCAGATACTCCCGGAACGCCTGGCTTGATGCCATGAAATCTACGGCTTTATCGATAAGAAGCGGAACGTTTTCACCTAATTTGCCCATGATGATATCTCCGTATTACCCCGCGCCGGGAATGCGCGGCCGCCAATTTTAGTTTAGGTTCCCGGTAAAGATGACATTAAGGAAAACGTGCTGAATCCTCAATAATCATCCACTTCTGTTTATTATCTTTTTTCTATAGATTTCTTAATTAATCAATAAATTGCGTAGTTTTTAAGCATATTAATGATTACATTGCGGAACTATTGCAATGTCATCAGTTGTGAACAAAGCACCTGGTCGCGCATACTAGGGGCTATAAATTTATCTTTATCAGAAGCCATCACATGAAAGAAGTCGAAAAAAACGAAATCAAACGTCTCAGCGATCGTCTGGACGCCATCCGCCACCAGCAGGCCGATCTGTCGCTGGTTGAAGCCGCAGACAAATATGCCGAGCTGGAAAAAGAGAAAGCCACGCTGGAAGCAGAAATTGCCCGCCTGCGTGAAGTTCACAGCCAGAAACTGAGTAAAGAAGCACAGAAGCTGATGAAGATGCCGTTTCAGCGCGCAATTACCAAAAAAGAGCAGGCTGATATGGGCAAACTGAAGAAAAGTGTTCGCGGACTGGTGGTTGTGCACCCAATGACCGCGCTGGGCCGCGAAATGGGCCTGGAAGAGATGACTGGATTCTCAAAGACTGCGTTTTAAGCCCCTCAGACGATTGGTACGATCGTATCAACCCGCATCTGGCTTGCGTTAGCTGGTCAATGCGGGGACTCCCCTGTCTGCTCGCCTAATTACTGAACAATCCACTCCCTCTACATCAATTTACCGCTGGTTGATATTCTGAAAATGTATTTTCACCGAAATAGCAACCTATAAACAATAAAAATATATAGAAGATATCATTTGTTAATTAACAAGCATTTACGTCTCTTTTTTCGGATTTAATTGTGAAAGTTTAATCATCATATTCATAAAATCAACTATCCGTAAAAATTTTTCCAGATATGGTTTCTTCCATGTTTTACATTTATTAATAATCATCCTTAGAATCCACAAAAATAATATATTCATACAAACACAGACATCTTTTGAAACGAATGATACATTTTTATGATGAATGCTTAAAACAATATTTAATCGACACCCATCACTGTCATTAATGTAAAGCAACATAGATCACCAATAATACAATGGACAACTCTACCGGCATTGATCGCTGGTCGGAGGCAATAAGGATTTTTACATGAACTTGAAGAAGATTTTTTTCAGTGCTGTCACTGTTTCAGTTCTCTGCACATTAACGGGATGTGACTACATTGAAGAAGGCAAGCCAGAAAGTAGTTTACTGAAACAACAAGAAGAACATAACAATAAAATTGAGCTAATTGAAAAACAACAAGCACAGCTAAAGAATCAACTGGAAACTATTCAAAAACAACAAACTGGCATAATAACCAGTACAAAGACTTTAACTCACGTAATTAAATCCGTTAAAGATCAACAAAACACTTTTATTTTTACCGAGTTTAATCCGGCAAAAACGAAGTATTTCATCCTGAACAATGGTTCGGTGGCTTTAGCGGGCCGAGTGTTATCCATTGACGCAACAGAGAATGGCAGTGTTATTCATATTTCACTGGTCAACTTATTAAGTATACCAATCTCAAACATTGGTTTTAATGCGACATGGGGTGGTGAAAAACCTGTCGATGCCAAAGAGTTTGCCCGGTGGCAACAATTACTTTTCAACACATCAATGAAATCCACATTGAAATTATTACCAGGTCAATGGCAAGACATTAATTTGACACTGAAGGGTGTATCGCCGAATAACCTGGGATATCTGAAGTTAGCCATCAATATGGAGAATATTCAGTTTGACAACCTTCCCTCTGCTGAAAATCGGCAGAAAAGAAGCAAAAAATAAATGCAGCTTCTGCGCTTATATCAAGGAATAGAGAACATCATTAATGAACAAAATATTTAAAGTTATCTGGAACCCTGCGACAGGGAATTATACTGTTACCAGCGAAACGGCAAAAAGCCGTGGCAAGAAATCCGGGCGCAGTAAGCTGTTAATTTCTGCCGTGGTTGCGGGTGGGTTGTTGTCGTCGTTTGAGGCACTGGCAACAGGTAATGAACCTGGTACACCTGTTGGCACAGGATCTGGCTGGGTTGCTATAGGCCAAGAATCACAGGCAAATACTTTTACCGATGGTAATGGTGCCAGTACTGCAGTGGGTTATAAAGCTTTCGCTGAAGGAACATGGAGTTCCGCTATTGGCGCCATGACCCATGCAATTGGTCCGGCTTCAATGGCATTCGGGGTTAATGCCGTCTCAACCGGTCAACGAAGTATCGCTATGGGCGCATCGTCAAGTTCAGTGGGTCAATATTCGATGGCACTTGGGCGATATGCGAATTCGGGTGGTGATTATTCGATCGTGCAAGGGGATAAATCCAATGCTGCTGGTCTGAATGCCATTGCAGTGGGAAGAAGCAGTAGTGCGGCAGGCGAGAAAGCCACTGCGCTGGGCAACGCAGCTAAAGCTACTGAGATTATGAGTATTGCTCTTGGCGACAGCGCCAATGCGTCAAAAGCGTATTCAATGGCGCTGGGAGCAAGTAGCGTCGCATCTGAAGAAAACGCAATTGCCCTGGGGCGTAGCAGTTAGCTAGCGGTACTGACAGCCTCGCATTAGGCTGACAAACACTTGCCAGTACAGCGAACGCTATTGCGATAGGTGCTGAGAGCAAAGCCGCTGAAAATGCGACGGCCGTTGGTACCAAAGCGGAGGCCAATGGACTTAATAGTATCGCGTTGGGCTCTGGGGGTATTGCAGATGCCGATAACACGATTGCTCTGGGCAATCAAAGCCTGGCAGTAGCTGCTGGTGCAATTGCCATCGGTCAGGGGAATAAAGCTGACGGCGCAAATGCTATCGCGCTGGGTAATGGTAGTGTTACAGGTGGCGCAAATGCTATTGCTCTTGGACAAGGTAGTTATGCCGGTTTAGAAAATGGCATTGCAATTGGTGGTCAAGCCAGTGCTCAAGGGACAAATTCCGTTGCTCTGGGTGCGGGTTCTGTAGCGACTGAAGATAATTCCGTCTCTGTGGGTAACACAACAGATCAGCGAAAAATTGTCAATATGGCAGCAGGTGATATCAGCACTAGCAGTACTGATGCCATAAATGGATCACAGCTTTATGCTATCAGTAAGTCAGTAGCGGACCGTCTTGGTGGGGGGCTACCGTCAATGCGCAAGGTGTCGTTACTGCCCCGAATTACAGACTGAAAAATGGTATTTATGGCAATGTTGGCGATGCTTTAGCGGATCTAAACAATAACACGATACAATGGGACTCCGTTAAAAAGGGATATAGTGCGGCACATGGTACAGATGCCACCAGCACCATCACCAACGTTAAAGCCGGCACTATTTCTGCTACCAGTACGGATGCGGTTAACGGTTCTCAGTTGAATGCGACGAATATGATGATTGAGCAGAACAGCCAAATCATCAATCAGCTTGCTGGTAACACCGACGCAACCTATATCGAAGAAAATGGCGCTGGTATCAACTACGTTCGTACTAACGACAACGGTTTAGCCTTTAACGATGCAAGCGCCTCTGGTGTCGGCGCTACAGCTGTAGGTTATAACGCTGTCGCGTCTGGTGCCAGCAGCGTAGCCATTGGTCAGAACAGCAGCAGCACCGTTGATACCGGTATTGCGCTGGGTAGCAGCTCCGTTTCCAGCCGTGTGATTGCCAAAGGTTCTCGTGACACTAGCGTAACGGAAAATGGCGTGGTGATTGGTTATGACACCACTGACGGCGAACTACTAGGTGCATTGTCAATTGGTGATGACGGTAAATACCGCCAAATCATCAACGTAGCTGATTGTTCAGAAGCCCATGACGCCGCTACGGTTCGCCAGTTGCAGAACGCTATTGGAGCGGTCGCCACTACGCCAACCAAGTACTTTCACGCCAACTCAACGGCAGAAGACTCACTGGCCGTTGGTGAAGACTCGCTGGCAATGGGTGCGAAAACTGTCGTTAATGGTAATGCAGGTATTGGTATCGGTTTGAACACTCTGGTTCTGGCTGATGCGATCAACGGCATTGCTATCGGCAGTAACGCACGCGCAAACCATGCAAACAGTATTGCAATGGGTAACGGTTCTCAGACCACCCGCGGTGCACAGACTGGCTACACCGCCTACAACATGGACGCACCGCAGAACTCTGTAGGTGAGTTTTCTGTCGGTAGTGAAGACGGTCAACGTCAGATCACAAACGTCGCAGCTGGTTCAGCGGATACCGATGCGGTTAACGTGGGTCAGTTGAAAGTCACTGATGAGCGCGTAGCGCAAAATACCCAGAGCATTACTAACCTGAACAATCAGGTCACTAATCTGGATACTCGCGTTACTAATATCGAAAACGGTATTGGCGATATCGTGACCACCGGTAGCACCAAGTACTTCAAGACCAACACCGATGGCGTAGATGCCAACGCCCAGGGTAAAGATAGCGTTGCGATTGGTTCTGGTTCCATTGCTGCCGCTGACAACAGCGTCGCTCTGGGTACAGGCTCCGTGGCCAACGAAGAAAACACGATCTCTGTGGGTTCTTCTACCAACCAGCGCCGTATCACCAACGTAGCTGCCGGTGTTAATGCCACCGATGCGGTTAACGTGTCGCAGCTGAAATCTTCTGAAGCAGGCGGCGTGCGCTACGACACCAAAGCTGATGGTTCTATCGACTATAGCAATATCACCCTCGGTGGTGGCAACGGCGGTACGACTCGTATCAGCAACGTCTCCGCTGGCGTCAACAACAACGACGCGGTGAACTACGCGCAGTTGAAGCAAAGCGTGCAGGAAACGAAGCAATACACCGATCAGCGGATGGTTGAGATGGATAACAAACTGTCTAAAACTGAAAGCAAGTTGAGCGGTGGTATCGCTTCTGCAATGGCAATGACCGGTCTGCCGCAGGCTTACACTCCAGGTGCCAGCATGGCCTCTATTGGTGGCGGTACTTACAACGGTGAATCGGCTGTTGCTTTAGGTGTGTCGATGGTTAGCGCCAATGGTCGTTGGGTCTACAAATTACAAGGTAGTACCAATAGCCAGGGTGAATACTCCGCCGCACTCGGTGCCGGTATTCAGTGGTAATGATCCATTAAGTTAGTGTGACTAAGGGCAAACGCCAAATTGCCTGATGCGCTACGCTTATCAGGCCTACAGGGTGATTCTGCACATTCCTATAGGCCGGGTAAGGTGTTCACGCCGCATCTGGCAAGATAAGGCGCACCGGGTCAACAATCTAAGGGCAATTCTCTGATGAGGATTGCCCTTTTCTTTACCAGACATCTCCCCCCCACAAGAATTGGCCCTACCAATTCTTCGCTTATCTGACCTCTGGTTCACAATTCCCCAATTAAAACTCACATCAATGTTGCCAATACATAACATTTAGTTAACCATTCATTGTCATTATCCCTACACAACATAATTGGCAGTGCCACTTTTACACAACGTGTGACAAGGAGATGAGCAACAGACTCATTACACGATGTGCGTGGACTCCAGGAGACCTGCAATGAATCTCTGGCAACAAAACTACGATCCCGCCGGGAATATCTGGCTTTCCAGCCTGATAGCATCGCTTCCCATCCTGTTTTTCTTCTTTGCGCTGATTAAGCTCAAACTGAAAGGATACGTCGCCGCCTCATGGACGGTGGCAATCGCCCTTGCCGTGGCTTTGCTGTTCTATAAAATGCCGGTCGCTAACGCGCTGGCCTCGGTGGTTTATGGCTTCTTCTATGGTTTGTGGCCCATCGCGTGGATCATTATTGCAGCAGTGTTCGTCTATAAGATCTCGGTGAAAACCGGGCAGTTTGACATCATTCGCTCGTCTATTCTTTCGATAACCCCAGACCAGCGCCTGCAAATGCTGATCGTCGGTTTCTGTTTCGGCGCGTTCCTCGAAGGAGCTGCAGGCTTTGGCGCACCGGTAGCAATTACCGCCGCATTGCTGGTCGGTCTGGGCTTTAAACCACTGTACGCCGCCGGGCTGTGCCTGATTGTTAACACCGCGCCAGTGGCATTTGGCGCGATGGGCATTCCAATCCTGGTTGCCGGACAGGTAACAGGTATCGACAGCTTTGAGATTGGTCAGATGGTGGGGCGGCAGCTACCGTTTATGACCATTATCGTGCTGTTCTGGATCATGGCGATTATGGACGGCTGGCGCGGTATCAAAGAGACGTGGCCTGCGGTCGTGGTTGCGGGCGGCTCGTTTGCCATCGCTCAGTACCTTAGCTCTAACTTCATTGGGCCGGAGCTGCCGGACATTATCTCTTCGCTGGTATCGCTGCTCTGCCTGACGCTATTCCTCAAACGCTGGCAGCCTGTACGCGTTTTCCGCTTCGGCGATCTGGGTGCATCGCAGGTTGATATGACGCTGGCCCACACCGGTTACACGGCGGGTCAGGTGCTGCGTGCCTGGACACCGTTCCTGTTCCTGACCGCCACCGTAACACTGTGGAGTATCCCGCCATTTAAAGCCCTGTTCGCTTCGGGCGGCGCGCTTTATGAATGGGTGATCAACATTCCGGTGCCGTATCTCGACAAACTGGTTGCCCGTATGCCGCCAGTGGTCAGCGAGGCTACAGCCTATGCCGCCGTGTTTAAGTTCGACTGGTTCTCTGCCACCGGTACCGCCATTCTGTTTGCTGCGCTGCTCTCGGTTGTCTGGCTGAAGATGAAACCGTCTGACGCTATCAGCACCTTCGGCAGCACGCTGAAAGAACTGGCTCTGCCCATCTACTCCATCGGTATGGTGCTGGCATTCGCCTTTATTTCGAACTATTCCGGACTGTCATCAACACTGGCGCTGGCACTGGCGCACACCGGTCATGCATTCACCTTCTTCTCGCCGTTCCTCGGCTGGCTGGGGGTATTCCTGACCGGGTCGGATACCTCATCTAACGCCCTGTTCGCCGCGCTGCAAGCCACCGCAGCACAACAAATTGGCGTCTCTGATCTGTTGCTGGTTGCCGCCAATACCACCGGTGGCGTCACCGGTAAGATGATCTCCCCGCAATCTATCGCTATCGCCTGTGCGGCGGTAGGCCTGGTGGGCAAAGAGTCTGATTTGTTCCGCTTTACTGTCAAACACAGCCTGATCTTCACCTGTATGGTGGGCGTGAT
>OATN01000592.1_pt1 | contig 10103 bp, 9 predicted proteins | sample 1501211 | NCBI WGS metagenome assembly OATN01 (sample SAMEA2579978, study PRJEB22360) | human gut metagenome | reverse complement strand
TGCTCGCCGTCGCGGCCGTAATCGCATTGGCGGCCACGATCGCGCTCAACCCGTTCCAGTCCACGACATCCGATCAACCAGAACCTCAATCCGCCCAACAGGCGACGGACGGCGGCAAGGATACGAAAAACCAGTCCCGGACGGACCCGTCTTCGGAACCATCGGGATTCACCGGTTCCACGGAGGACATCGCCAACAAGGTCCGGTCGATCCTCAACTCCCCGGACGGCGGCAACATCGACACGTTCGGCCAGACGCTCATCCGCCACGGCGACAAGGACCTGGGCAACGCGACCGACCTGTTCGACGCGATCGGCCGGCAGGAGAAGGAATCCACTGTCCGCGCATTGGCCGACGAATGGTATGCCGAGGCGTTGCCGAAGGCCGCCGGATACCGGCTCGACGATCTCAAATCCAGTCTGCCCAAAGCGGAACATGCCGTGGACAGGCTTCCCGACCCCACGCCGGACGACTGCACGGGCCTGGCCAAGGCCGCGAAACAGGCGCGAACGTTGGTCGACGCCGGATCCGACGACTACGACAAGCTCACCTCCGCACAGCAGACCCTCACCAAATCGATCAGCGCATGCACCGCCAACATGACCGTCGACCAGATCGACCGCCTGTTCCCTCAGGACGGACCATCGGTCACCATACCCGACACCGGAAAGGAAGCACAATGACAGCGGACACCACGCGGCGGGAGCACAGCGGTTCCGGCATCCGTCTCGGCATCGGCTCCTGCCCCGGCATAGCGAAGATCCTGCCGGCCGGCATCCGAGGCATCACATTGCCCGACGGCACACGCGTGCGCATGCTGCGCTGCGTGACCCGGGAGGGCGGCGCCGACATCCCCGTCGCCCTGATCCCCGCCACCGGGGCGGTCCACAACCGCATGCTCGGGGCCGCCGGCGGCCAGATCGTCGAGTTCGCCGGCAGGCCACGTCTCTACCGGCCCGAGAAGGGCGGCCCCATCCTCGCGTTCACCGTCACCGACCTGCGCATCCGCGACACCGATGAGGCCCGCATGCTGCGTGCCGGCCGGACTCACGGCTGAGACCGCCACTCTGCTTCGAGCCGGCGCGGGAACGTCATAAGAACACGCTCACGAACTCGGTCGGCGTGATGATGGAAGGGCTGCCTATCCTCACGCCGGCCGAGTCCATGGTCACGTCCCGACGCCAACTCAATCGTCCTTACCGCGTTGGCGGAACGGAATGTGCTGGCGGACAGCATCACATTGGTGTCCATCATCACCCTCGTTGATCAGTTCCACCTCGCCGCGCGTTCCGCCCGAATGCTCCCGATGAGGTCGTCGAGCGCGCCCATCCGGCAGCATCTGCAATCCGCGATCCAACAGACTCAAGAAAACCGTCCATTGTTCCGTCTGTTCCCGTTGGAGATGGACACGACAGCATATCGAATCATGCATCATTCCAGACCTTGACGCCGCCCCGGTGAATCTCATTGCGCCTTACCACCATCAGCCTCATACCGGAGAATCACCCCATGTCAACGGCATGCCGTCAGTTATTGTCCAATGGATTTCAAACGCCGCGCTCGGGCTCAGGATTCCCCCGACTCTCCCGTTTCCTTTTTCCCTGATCAGTTTTTCGAGTCTAGGTCCGGCCCACACTCAGGCAGACTGCCGGCTCCCGGGAAACCCATCCGAGACGAACACGGCCACTCGTTTCCGTCTCATCGTCAGTTTCAGACCGAATCTCCTTCTCCATGGAGCCCTCTCCGGTTCCGGTCGCGTGCGGTTCTGTAAAATGCCTGCCTATGGCGAAGACGGTGATAAGGGTCATGTTCGATGATGCGACGGCTGCGGAAGGGTTTCTCGAGCGTTGCCGCGGCGAGGGACTGGACGCCGTGGTCGAGGACGCGCGGCCGATCGGCACGGTGAAGCGCAATGGGCCCGGTCTGGCGTCATGGCTGAAAGCCCATCCGGGCTGGCATGTGGTGGCGGAGTCGGTGAATCGGCGTGCGGCGTGGGCCGCGGCCTGGAAGATACGGCATGGGGAGCGTCGTGGCTTCGAGGACGGGTTGTGGGACGCCCAGGCGCAGAACCGTGATGGCAGGTGGGTGGTGATTGCCCGCCGCGCCTCGAAACGCCGCAGTATCCCCGGCGAGGGCATGGACCCGTTGTTCTAGAACGATGTCGGGCCGCTTGTCGTGGACTGCCAGTGGAGATTCCCCGTTTCCACCTGTTCCATGGGTGATGGCCACGGAAGCATGCCGGTCCCTATTCCCGTTTCGGCACCCATGACCACCGTTTTGTGGGTGCTGTCATCGCCGGCGGACTCCGCCAGTGAGCGGACTTCGCGGATACGGGCGGAAAGCATGGTCGCGATGGCCGTGATTCGCGTTTCAGGTACGAGTCCCGTGACTGACAGGCGGTGTCCCACCTGTTCCTCCCACCCATCGAGCTTGCCAAGGTCATATCTGGTCCAGTCGGATATGAGGCGCAGCTGTCGGCGGGCTGTCGGCGTCTTATAAGTCGCGTAGAACGGTTTGGCCTTGTAGTCGCGGTTGTCTATGGCGAGCTCTCCGCACCACAGAGAGGCTCCGGTGTCGAACAACGGCGCGGGCCGGACCCGCAGTGTCTCCACGTCGCGGATGAGACCGAAGTTATTGTAATGGCGGTCGATGTTTCGCATGAGGTAGTCCACGAGTAGCCAATCGTCGGTCGCATGCACCACCGCCGCCCCTTCGCAGCCGAACAGTTGCGCCGCCCTGATCCACTGGTCCCTGGCGCTCAGGCGATTATCCCTCTTCACCGATTCGAGAATCTGCCATGCGGATACGAGTTCCTCGGTGTCCGTCAGCATTTCGGGACAGGTGGATACTGGCCTGTTGTCGTATTCGCCGAGATTATATCTGACTGCTGGTATGCCGAGCCTGGAGCAAAGGTCCGATGCGATGAGTTCGTTGACCGGTTCCTGTCCGGTACGTCCGGCTTTGATCAGTATCCTGGTGCCGTCGCCCGCAATGGTCCATCGTTTCGGAAGGTCGCCGCCGGTGGATGCGTCGGGTGCGTTGAGGCTGAACCTGTGGGAGGAGGAACGGGCAGTCAGGAGGGTTCGTCCAAGTTCCTCGTCAAACGGGTTGGTGAAGAAGTTCACGGTATCCCATTCGAGGTCGGATGATTCGGGCTTGACCCAATACTGGTCGGAAAGGCTGAGTCCATGCGAGCGGTTGAGGAGTTCTACCGCCGATCTTATTCCCATCGAGTCAAGTATGCCGCGTATCCCATCCCGAGTGGGTGGGATGGCCCTTCTTCTCCACCAAGCATCGATGCTTTTCGCGTAGATCGCGGGTTTGCCGTGGGAGATGAGTTCGAGAGGCAACCTTGAACAATCCAGTATACGGCCGCTGCCGACGGCCTTTCCCGATGAAGGATCGTAGTCGAAGGCCAGCACCGGATGTCGGCGACACATGATTATCCGTCGTTCCACGTCCGTTTCCCTCCTTGCTCCGGTGTCAGTCACTCCATCGTATCCCGTTTCCCCATCGTCACCATCGTAGTATGCGTGCCGCCGTGTCCAGGCTCCGGAACAGGGGCTGGTGGCCGGCGAGGTTTCGCAGGAGCGTTTCGAGCTCGGGGATGGGCAGGTATCGGCTCGCGATGGTCCAGACGGTCGCGACGGCGATGAGGGTGAGTATGGCGGTGACGGTGATCCACAGGATCTGCCTGATGAGTCCGCCGCCGGTGGTGGCGCGGCCGGTGACGCCGGCGAGCACCGTGAGCGTGACGGCGAGGACGATCAGGGTGCCGGTGTCCCATGAGTCCAGGGTCCGGGTCATTGCGTCGGCCCATCGGGCGAGTTGTTCGATGATGGTTCCTGCCGTGTCTTCCATTGCGGGTTCCTTTCCTCCATGGCTGCGGGGTTCGGCGTCTCCACGCGGGGCGTCGGGTTTTCCGGCCGATTACGGTTGGCCTTCCGGGTTTTGCCGGGGTTGACGACGCCGCTTCCTTGTCCGGTGATGCGTGCGTCGAGGTTGCACCAGTGCTGTTCCTGCCGGCCGGACCGGCCCGGCGGCCTTTGCCCGATGGGCTGGTCGGGGTCGTCGATGTGCCACATGTCCCGGTAGATGGCCACGTCGCGCAGCAGGTTGTGGTCGCCGTGTTTCCGCGCCGTTTCCATGACGGTCCTCGACCAGGGCTGTTCGCCCGTGGCGGCCTGTCGGGCGAGGGCGTCGGCCCGTTGGGTGATGAGGAGTTCGTTCTGGCGCACCAGGTCGAGGGCGGCGGTGTTTCTGGATGCCTTGATGGGCGGGATGATGCCGGCGGTCCAGTCGTCGCGCACCGCGCCGTTGAGCCGGTCGAGCAGGCCGCTGCTGAGCCGGCCGGCCATGACGGCGGCGGGGTCCTGCCGGTTTCCGTGCTCGTCCTTGGGGCTGATGTCGCGGCTGACGATGGCCATGGCCCGCTTGGGGTCGGTCATCCAGGCGCGGGACCATAGCGCGCGCAGCCATTCCCAGTTCGGGGACCTCGTGATCATGCTCACGATGCCCGGGTTGTGGCATTGGCGGAGTTTGGCCTCGAGGTGGGGGCCGGCGATGAGGCCGGCGGCGTAGTCGTGTTCGCGCAGGAGTCGTGTCAGGCTGTATCTCTCCTCGTGTTCGTCGATGCGGGTTTCGGTGGCGGTGCGCGTGTCGGGGCGCGTCAGGAGCGTGGAGAGCATGCGTTGGCGGGCGATGGCTTCGGGGTCGGTGTCCGATCCGGATAGCATGGCTTCCGTCTGCCGGGTCTTCTCGTCCTTGCATGCGTAGAGGAGGTGGTTCTCCTCGCGCCCTCGTGTGGCGGCCACGTATTGCAGGTTGCATGGGACGCGCGCGTCGGAGGGGAACATGGCGGCGCACCGGTCGACGGTCATGCCCTGGCTTTTGTGGATGGTGGTCGCGTATCCGGCCTCGCAGTTCGTTTTCGCCCAGTCCCGGGGTATGGTCCATTGCCTTCCGTCCGCGTCGCGGCATGCGATCGCGTCCGTGTCGATGCGGGTGACGGTGAACGCCATGCCGTTCTCGATGCGGTGTCCGTCGGGGCCACGTACCTGGTGGTCGTTGGCGCGGGACACGATCCGGTCCCCGGCTCCTATCTTCAGGCCGTCGGACAGCGTGGCGAGGCGGGACGGGTCCCCGTCGGACAGGCCGAGCACGCGCCGTTCGAGGATGGTGCGCTGGTTCATGGCGCGCACCTGTTCGTTGGTGCCGGCGACGAGGAGCGTGGTCTTGCCCGTCTTCTGCCATTGCAGGGTCATCCGGTACGCCTCCTCCTCGCATTCCCGGTCCTCGCCCCAGTGGAGACGGTGGTGGGCCGCGTATTCGGCGACGAGCCGGCGGCATGCCTCGACGCTGTCCGGTTTCGCGCGGTCGCCGCCGGCGCGCAGGCGCAGCGTGGCTTTGCCTTCGTCTGCCCATCTGGCCCGTCCGCCGTCGGGGTCGTTCGCCCAGAGCCCGGGGTCGCTGCGGAAACGCCACAGGCTGGTGAGGGTCGCGCACCGGTGTTCCCGTTCGGCCCAGGCGAGCAGGCCGCCCGGGGCGGCGGGCGTGTCGAGCTGCATGGGGTCGCCGGTCAGTGCGAGCCTGGCTCCGGCCCGTTCGCACAGTTCGGCGATGGCGTCCAGTTCCGGGGTGCCGACCATGCCCGCCTCGTCTACGATGACGAGCTGTCCGGGGTGGATGAGGCCGGCCTGTTCCCGGGCGTCGGATTCGCTGATGGCGCGGCGTATCCGGTCGCGTTCGGCGGGGGTGCGCGCCGCGGCGAGCCGGCACCGGTATTCGCGTCGCAGGTCGTCGGTCTGCGCCCGGTGCCGTTCGGACACGTTGTCGAGGAGCTTGGCGATGGTGATCGCGTTGGTGCCGATGCTGTCGGCGAGCTCGTCCCTGGCCCGGACGGACAGGGTCAGGCCGAGCACGGATCCCCTCCCGTGCCGGGTCTCCCATGCTCGGGCGACGGCGCGCATGGTGGTCGTCTTTCCGGTGCCGGCGGGGCCGATGAGCGCGCTGGCCGCGTGCGGGTTCTCGAGCAGGTATGCGGCGGCCTTCGCCTGGTCGTCGCTCAGCCGGTTTCCGCCGGCCCGCATGGACTGGATGAGCCGGGTGCCCTCCCCGGGTCCCCAGGCGAGCGGGTCGGCCCGGCCGAACGTGGCCATGACGCGTTTTTCCATGTCGAGGATCGTCTGGCTGGTGTATCGGTCGAGTGTGGGGTCGTCGAACGTGCTGCGTCCGGCGCGGCTGACGAGCGCGGGGTCGTCGCCGGCCTGTCCTGCACGGTAGCGGGTCGGGGTTATTTTCACGCAGCGGCGGATGGCGAGTTCGGCGACCTGGTTGGCGGTGTCGGCGCGGGCCGTGGGGTCGAGCCGGATGTCGGCGAGGAGGCGTTCGGCTTCGGCCCGGATGTTGCTGAGCGTCCATGTGGCGCGGGTGCGTTCGGTGTGTGCCATGGCAGCGTCGGCGAGCCGTTCGAGTTCCGTCCGGCCGGGTGTCTGGTGGTCGGCGAGCTGTCCGGCGAGGCGGATGCCCGCGGCCCGGGAGGCGGTCTGTCCCAGTTCTATGGCCCTGTCCCGGTGCGAGTCGACCGCCTGCCACATGGCGTCGATGCTGGTGCCGGGGGCTTCGGCCCGCAGTTTGCCGTGCCATCGTCGGGTCAGTTCTGCCAGTCCGGGTCGGGCGTCGGTCTTGGGCTTGCGGGTTTCCAGCCAGACCTGTTTGTGGAGTTCGGCGCGTCGTTTCCATCCGATCGTATGGCCGGTGCGGCGTTCCTCCTCGTCGATGATGGCGGCGAGCCGGGTTTCGATCTCCCCGTCGCGTCCGCTGAACGCGTCGATGAGCTCCTCGGGCACTCCCTGGACCTCGCCGGCCACGGCCCTGGTGCCGCGTCCGCGGGCGCGGGCCGGTTCGTGCCAGGCCCAGCCGAGTCGTTGGGTGAGCAGGTCCTTGACGAGGTTGGCGTTGTATTCGCTCAGTTCGACGGTGGCCCCGTAGACGGCGCGGCCGTCGAGCGCGGTCCATTGGCCGTCCGTGGTGCGGCGCACCCGGTTGGAGATGACCAGGTGCGTGTGCGGGTGGGGGTCGCCGTCCCTGGAGTCCCAGTGGTCGAAGGCGAAGCCGGCGACCCCGTCGCAGGCCGTGCTGGCGACGCCGCCGGCCCCGGCCCGGGTGGCCGCGTATTCGGCTTCGAAGTAGCCGATGGTCATGTCGGCCGCCTGGTGGAGGCATTCGTCGATGGCGCGGCGCGTGTCCTGGTCGGCGAACGCCCAGAGGATGCTCACGCTTTTGGGCACGGTCTGGGTCAGGTCGTATCCGGCGATGGGCGGTTGCCCGTCGTTGTCGGCCCGTATGCCGGCCTGGTCGAGGCTGCGGCCGGTTTCGGGGTTTCGGCGTTCGTTGATGAGCATGCGCACGGTCTCGGCGCCGGCCTGCCGTCCGGTCTCGCCGCCGAGCAGCCGGCTGGCCGATCCGATCCACCGGCCGGGCGGGTTGCCTTCGGCGTTGTAGTAGGCGGCTGGGTCGGGGCCTGTGAGCGGTCCGGGCGTGGCCTCGTCGGGTATGGCGCCGTCGGCCTGGAGCGCCTCGCGCGTGCGGTCGAGGTAGTAGTCGGCGCTGCTGAGTTTGGTCATGCTGATGGCCATGCGTGCTCCTCTCCTTTTCCTGCGGCGCCGCGGGCCGGTCCGTGGCGGCGCAGGAGTCGTTCCGCGTCCCCGTCCTCGCCGGTCCGGTCGCATGCGTCGATGATGCGGCCGATCTGGCCGTCGGGTCCCGCCTGCGTGACGGACCGGGGGTCGTGGACGGCGGCGAGCGTGAGCATGCGCATGAGCAGGATGTGGGTGCGGGCGCGCGTCTCGATGCCATGTCGCCGTATGGTTTCGGTGTCCAGTTCGATGGCGTGCGCCCTCGTCAGCAGGTCGTCGGCGTTCATTCTGAGCCTTTCGATGGTTCCGGCGTTGGCGGCGGAGCGCAGCATGCGCCGATCGCGCGCCGTCTTGTAGTCATGTGACTTGCGGCATGCGTCGCCGCAGTATTCGCCTCGCGTGCCGGTATCGAGCCGTGCGCCGCATTCGTGGCATGATCGCCGTGGGCGGGCACTTGTCCCGGTGCGGGCGAGCCGGTTCCACCTGTTGCGGCACCGGTCGGAGCAGAAGTCGGGCACGGGTCCCTGGGCGGGCTTGTACACGGGTTCGCCGCACATGCGGCAGTGGCCGGCCGGCACCCGTCCCGGTTCCGCCTTGCGCGCCTGGCGCCGGCATCGGGCCGAGCAGTACCCGTCCGCCCATACCAGGGTCTCGGGGTGCGGGCACCGGGCCCATTTGCATCGGCCGGGTCTGGGCCATTCGCTTGTGGCCCCTGTGGTCCCTGGGCGGTCGCTCATGGCCTGGCCCCTTCGTCGAGGGACCACCATCCGTGGTCCGCGCCGTTGCGTCCTCGATGGTCCTCGGCCCATATGCCCTCGATGATCCGGTCCATGTCGACGGCCCGCGGGCCCGCGCCGTCGTCGTGGTCCAGGTCGGCGCGCCATTCGTCGTCCACCCCGGGCCCGGGTTCGGGCCACATGCCCTCGAGCGTGTGGTCTTCGCCCGTGTCGGTCATGGCCGGGTCCATGGTCCATGGGCGTGGACCCCTCCAGCCGGTCAGGCCCGCGATCCGGTCCATGCCCTTGCGTCCGATGGACCGGGCCAGGTCCACGGTCCACCGGTCCTCGTATGCCATGAGCGTTTCCGGTTCGAGCCGCATGAGCGCCGCCATGCATCTGACCGACCAGTAGCACAGTTCGACCGTCCCGTGGTCGGCTGGGCCGACGGCCTCGTTGCGCCATGCCACCCGCCGGCGCAGTTCGGCGGCCGCCTCGGCGACGTCGTTCCTGGATGCCATCAGGAGCGACTCCTGCGACATGCGGCGTCCGCGTTCCCGTTCCTTCCTCAGCTCCTCCCGGCGCCGGTTCCGGCATGCCCGGTGGATCGACAGCGGCTTCCCGCGGCGCGGGTCCCGCTCCTCCATCGCGAGCCCGCACACCGGGCATGCGGGCGGCTCCTGGATCATGTTCCCATCGTTCATGGCGCCCCCACCCGGCCCGCGTCTCCCGTCCCGTCGATAACGCCGAACCCCGATATCGGACGCCCGGAACGCGGACGCCAAAAAAAACGTTCCCCTCCCGCCGATAGGCGGCCGCCGTGAGGCGGTGGGTGCAAGAAGTCCATCTCCTTCGGAGATTGCATCGGGATGTGCTTTTTCTTGGGTTTTCTGATGGCGTCGTACCTTGTGACTGGCTGTGTGGGTTCTTGGTTCTGTCTTCGTTGTTTCTGGTTTCTGTGTCGTGCTTTTTCGTCTGTCTGGGTGCTGGTTTTCATGTCGGGTTTTATTTCGCGTATGTGTCTGTTGTGCCGTTGTTTGTTCGGGGCCGGCTGACGCAGGGAGGCCGGGCATGGCGCCCCCGGCGGGTGCCGGCTCCTGCCGAACGGGGAGACGTCCACGGTCGGGAGCCTGCTCGTCGACTGTCGGGGATGCGGCACCGGTCCCGGGCGCGCCGCGCGATGCGCATGGCTTTGCTCCATGTGCGTTTGGGGAGACCGGCCCGATGGCGGTGGGCTCTCGGGCCATGGACCGCATGAACCGGGTCCACCCGCCGACCTGCCCATATGGTCCTTGGACCGTGGCCCGGTGGACGGGGACGCCATCGTCCGGCCCGGTCCATGGACCAGGGGTGGTCCGCGTGGCCGTCCCCGCATGGGCTTTCGCGTGGACCACGTATTTGGTTGGTCCGCCGAATGGACCGTGGTCCGTCAGGGTGGTCCGCGGGACCATCCCTTGCACGGTCCACGGTCCGTCAGGGTGGTCCGCGATGCCGGCCCTCACATGGGCTTTCGCGTGGGCCGCATGATCGGTCCGGCATGTGGCCCATTGGCCCATTCGCATGATGCGGTCCGGAAGCGCGCAGGGCACGCTGATGGCCCACATGCATCGACGTGGCCCATTCGGCTCCCTGGTCCTCGGTCTCGGACTGTTTTGCTTCAATGTTTGTTCGACAGGTTCGGCAGTGTTTTTCCGTAGTGTGGGCTGATGGTTTTCCCCGGTGTCGTCATCGTTTCCCGGTGATGTGAGAG
>OATN01000587.1_pt1 | contig 10231 bp, 5 predicted proteins | sample 1501211 | NCBI WGS metagenome assembly OATN01 (sample SAMEA2579978, study PRJEB22360) | human gut metagenome | reverse complement strand
GAATCCCCGTGGAACGCGGTGGCTGGTGCGAACTGGTCGTTCTGACCATCAACGAAAAAGCCCACATCTGTGGGCTTTCATATCACCAAGAGCCGCGGCTCCTTTGCGTATCCTTTTATGTCTCCTCACCGTCTGGTCGGTGTCCTGCTGAGACTTCTAACTTCCTGTTTTTGTTGGTGTTGTCCTTACACCGTCCAATCATGATTGGCTGGCGTAAGTTGAATTTTTTATATAATTAATTGATATTATTAAATTTATTCAAATTCAACTTTTTTTATATAACTAAACGTATAACTATAGCGCAATGCTATTTATGTGTAGACTTAGACCTTAAATTGTGATTTTTTATTTATTTTGTTGATATTTAAAGAAATTACTGGATCTCAATGTTTCTGATACAGGATTTGATAGTGCAATAGAGTTCCTGAGCCGATTCTTTGATGCTCTAGGGAAAAAGGGGGACCGTGTTACGCTGGGTGCGCCGGGAGGGCGGCTGCATTGTGCGGATCTTGATATTAAGGAAGATCCGAAAGGGGAGGATATCTCTGGGGCAATTTATGGCGGTCCTATACTCCAAGTATTATTTGTGTTGGAGATATGAACTTTGCATCTAATCTTGCTGAAATGACGGAGTTTGTTCCAGCGAAAAAAGTTAAAAATCGCTATGTACGTGACGAACAAATGGGGCGGTGGATACGAGGAAAAAATAGTGAGTATTTTCTTCACGTATCGAAACATACATTCCCTACTGGGCGGTTTTTATTGCAACGTTACTCACCTTATTCTTCCGCAGAATGGTTACTTCAGTTCCGGCAGACAAAGCAATGTCAATGTGGATTGATTAGTCAGATCTCTAAGATCATGTCAGCGATGCAAGAGGCCGTTTCGCTAATTTCAAAGCAATTAGAAAAGGCTAGAATCGAAGCTGAGGAATGGCGAATTCAGCGTGAACAGGAGCATGATATATATCTAGAAAAGGAACGAATAAAGCGGAAAGAAAAAACGCACTGCGTCAGCCTTACTGAGCTGAAGTCCATTATGATTCAGTGGACTGAAGACAAACAACTGGAACAGTTTTTCATGAAGCAGAGTTAGACACAGCAATGCTTCATGAGCAGTAGAAGATACAGGTCATAGAACGTCTGCAACTTGCTCGTCATTTTGGTAACTCAGAGCTTTTGTCCCAAGGCTTTGCAAGCCACTTATTACGAGAGATGGAATGGCAAGTGGGTAATAAAAAGCACGGCAAATAATGAGACGTTTGAGATTTGGAAAGTTACACAAACGGACGACGGCTTTAAACAAATCAGGTTACGAGGTCAGCTTAGCCTCATTGAGGTGGCAAAAAGTACCAGTTTGTAGATCTGCTGCGAGTCTTAGTTATGAGGGTATATCAGTAAGTGAATATTACTGATCTAATCTTAACATCCTAATTTAGTTCATAAAAATTGTGTATCAAAGCCTGTTAAACCCTGTAATGTAGTGAAAAATTGCTTATACTTGGCATAGTTATTGTCTCACAACAGCTCCAAGGATTTAACGTGCGAATCAAAATGTACCCAGCCCAAAATGGAGATGCTTTTCTTCTAAGTACCGATAGAACTAACATTCTTATAGACGGTGGGTACTCCAGTACCTTCAATTTATACATACAAAAAGATCTCGAAGAGCTAGCAGCTAGAGGTGCATGTTTAAATTTAGTTATCATTACTCATATCGATGCTGATCACATTGGGGGTATCATTCGCTTTCTGGCCTCAAATGGTGATTCAAATGCTAAAAATATTATTTCTATTGAAGATATTTGGCACAACAGTCTACGAAGCTTGACTTCAGTAAATCAAACCGCGCTACCACCAGAAGACCTTGAGGTGATTGATGCCATTATTAAGCGAGGTCATCCAAAAGAGTTCAGTACCCTCCCTAACTTTAACGAGATCAGCGCCAGGCAAGGCTCTACATTGGCAACTTTGATCAAAGCTGGAGGGTATGTCTGGAATCGAGCTGATGGCACACAAAGCATATGTACCGACTCCGTGCAACATAAGCAATTCCAAGATGGATTAGTAAGGGTACTTACACCATCAAGAGATAGATTGAACAGTTTAATTAAATCGTGGCAACAAGACTTAAGGCGTTATGGTTTTACTGGTCCTGTAAGCACAAACCAAGCTATTGACGATGCTTTTGAGCTTAACTTTGAGCACAACAATAAAGTGCAGGCAAAAGGAGAAAGCCTCATATCTGCCGGGTGCAATAAAAGCCTTGAGGAGATATATAAGCCGGATAACTCACAAACTAATGCTAGTTCTATTGCAACTATTATCGAACTAAATGGAATTCGATTGTTAATGCTTGCAGATGCATTAGCCGAAGATGTTTTGATGGAGATCCAGCGACTGAAGCCTCAAGGTGAGGTCATGATGTTTGATGCAATAAAAATATCTCACCATGGAAGTAACTACAACACTAGCCCTGAGCTACTCAGTGTTATAGATGCCCCAAGGTATTTCATTTCCTCGGATGGTAGCAGACACAATCATCCTGATATTGAGCTTCTTCGAGCGATAGTTGATAGGGAAGCAAGTTTTACAAGGACTCTCTATTTTAACTATTCTACCCCTGAATCGAGAGAAATTAGAGCGTTCCAAACAACTACAGGCGCTACTTTCATTATTGAAGAAAATGCGACAGGCTGGATAGAGATCACAAAGGAGTAATCATGTTAGATACTGAAATTAAAGTAGCAACTTGTAAGGTTGAATGTGGTGATGAATCTGGTACAGGCTCACTAATCACACCGAGAATAGTATTAACTGCTAGGCATTGCGTAGCCAATGCAATTGATAGTAATTCAGAGGTAAGTGTAACTTTTAATTTTATATCCTCCCCTTTAGTAATGAAAGCTCATGTTCTTGGTCATGACGCAAAGTTAGACATCGCTTTAGTAGAATTAGAAACTGAGTGCGATATTTCTCCAATCAAACTTAGTGGCATATTACCTTTTGGAGGGAACCGATTTTATTCCTACGGATGGCCTGTCAATAAATTAACTATGGGGCATCGTTTAGAGGGAACAATTATTCAGACATTTGACAAACCTAAACTAGGTTCTGATATAGAGATCAGTATAGATGAAGCATTATCTTTAGATGACTACAAAGGGTTTTCTGGAGCTTCAGTGGTTTGCAACGGTACTTGTGTTGGTGTTATAAAAGTTTCTGTAGAAAAAACTATTGGTGTTGCTTCTATATATAGCATACGCAACTTTTTGAAAGTCTATGGATTCAATGTCGAAACTAATGACGATGGTTATAAGCGCCAAGATTTAGCCTCTAGATATTCATTTATTAAGCAATTTGATAAATTTGCTATTGATCAAAACAACAGCTATCTATTCATTAATGGCGCACATGGTATAGGTAAGTCAACATTTTGTGAAACATACACCCCTATAGACTCTTCTTTAGAACACTTCGGTACATATAGCTTTACACCCCTGAAAAGCTCCAAAAACGCCACTCAGTTAGCCCAACCACAAGAGTTCTTTAATTGGTTAAATATGCAAGTTTCGATTTTCATCACTGGCTCTGCTGGACGTATAGAAAATTATGATTATCCAGAGTTAATAACTAAGACAGAACAACTTTTTATAAAGCTCAGTGGAGCATTCTCCTCAAGAAATGTAAAAGGAGTACTTTTCATTGACGGGTTAGACGAAGTTGAACGTCAAGATGCTGAAGCTCTTAACAAGTTCGTGGGGCTGTTACCTATGGCATTGCTTCCTGGGTTGGTAATTGTTCTTTCTGCACCTAACTATGAGCAATTTGCCACTCGATTAGGTAAAAGACTTGGAAGTGAGGCATGTATTTCTATGCCTTCTCTTACCGAAAATGCGGTTAAAGATTTTTGCTACAGAGCTCTTATAGGGGAGCACGTTAGTTCACGAACTGTAAACTTAATCTGCGAACGAGTCCAAGGACACCCACTATACCTTCGCTATTTAATTGATCTCGTCAACTCAGGCACGAGCGATGATGAGCTCAGCGAATTGCCGTTAATTGATGGCGATATTCGAAAATACTATGACTTACTGTGGTTGAAGCTGAGGGAAGATAATGACGCTATAAATTTACTAGCAATTATTGTTCGTTTGCGTTGGGGAATCCCCATTAACCACTTCACTAAAATTTTGAATCCAAACGAACAGACGATATTGATTAGCACTTTAGCAAGGATACAGCACTTATTGTTGTCTCCAAAGCAGACAACAATCTATCACTCTTCATTTTCAGACTTTCTACTTGAGAAGACAGCATTACGAGAGCAGGATATCCAATCACGGCTATTTGACCACTGTAAAAAACAAACAGACGAAAAATACTGTGTACTCAACTTAATTTACCATGGGCTTAAGGCTGAGGGCCAAGATAAAGCACGTTTGACAGCTTTATGCACTCAAGGCTGGGTTGATGATTGCGTTTATCTAGGGGGGGAGCCCGACAATATCCTTGGAGATCTTAAAGGTGTTTTGAAAGTAGCAACTGAGCTAGGTAGTTTAGTTGAAACAGTACGAATCCTTCTGCTTAATCAAAGAATTCGATTCCGCTACAACACTCTATTTGCTCAATCAGCTGATTTAACAGCGAATGCTTTGCTCTCTATAGGGAAAGAGCAGGAAGTTTTGCAGCATGTAATTCGATATAAGCAGTTAATTATTCCGCTGGAAGAAGCTCTTACAATTGCATTGAAGCTAGTTGACTCTAACAGCCGTATTGAAGCTATAGAGTTGTTAAGCATTGTAGAAAAGAACTTAACAGAATCACTTGAACAAGTGTTTAACGGAGCCGGGCTTTCTTATAGGACGTTTCTTGATATTTATTATCTTCAATTGCAGCAGTATCTTCTAAGGATTCGTGCTAGAGATGACAGTTCGCACACATCACTTGCTAAATTCCAATTTTATTGGATGAAAATTATCGACGAAACCGCAAAAGATAAGGAGACAAGCAAGCACCTTCGAAGTGAGATGATGACATACATGCTAGCTGCATCAATGTGTTTATCTGGCCGTTACATGCCCCTTGAACAAATACGAAGAAATTACAATGGACCACTAGAAGATATCGTAGAGCCAATTGTATTTGCAACTATGTTATATAAAAGTCTATGTGATAGCTATGGTATTAATACTGATAATGTTCTACTTGAACAAGTGTTTTCTGACTTAAAAATTTTAATTTCAGAGTATTGCAATGGAAAAATAAATGTCCATCCCGGTGTAATCGACTGCTTTATGTCTTTGTGCGCACCTAGAGAAATCATTGTTGCTTTAGGTGAAATTTCTAGTGACAAGCCATCACCGATAACATTTATTGCAGATGACAATATTTCTATTGATTACTCAAAACTAGAGGATGCTATGGCCATATGGAGATTCAAGGCGTTTATTGACCCTGAATTTACTTATCCCGATTTATCTCCTATATCTTCAAGTACATGGTTAGACGGCCTAAATTCAATATGTAGTGCTGTAGCTTGGTGTGATGGCACTGCTAGAAGATTCAAAGAAGTTGAGGACAAAATAGGGTTGCAAAGGGTCTGGGAAATTTTAAATCAGGATATTTTGAACTATTTAAAGTTCAGTCTTGCACAGCGTTCCCAATGGGAGGATGCCTATAGTGTACCAGAAAGCATAGTTCCAAAAATATATCAATTAGTAACAATGCTAATTACGGATGTATATCCTGATAAAATCAGTGAATTGCTTAATTTTGTCGAGGAACAATTTAGTTCCCAATGTGGTATCTACTCTGAAGGATTTAGAAGAACTATAAATCTAGTCCTAGCAAATATTGTTAGTAAGCCAATGGATTTAAATGTAGAAGATCAAGTGTTCGTCTTAGTGGAGCGCTGGAAAGAGTTTGTAGTTTCTAACTTAGAGAATAGATATGAACTTGTACCAGAGTTGCTGAGCATAGTTCCATTTTATACCAAATTGGATGCCTTAGACGAAGCAAATAAAACATATCAACTTGTTTTGTCATTCTCAATGGGACCTAGTTGGTATAAAGAAGATCAGTTAGGGCTAAGCGTCACTGTTCTTCAGACTCTAAGGCATACATCGAGTTTAGCTTCAGGTGAACTTAGTAAAATTGCTGGTCTGCTTGATGTTGCGGCTGGAGAGATGACGTTTCAGCGCTTTGTTCGGTACGCTAAACGTGATTTCCTCGGTACTTTGTGTTCACGTAATGATTTTTCTAATGCGGTAAAGTATTTTATAAGGCAAACCTACGGAACTTTAGAGCAAATGCATCAAGAAGTTACTCGAGGTAGTATTGATCGAATATCTGAATTAAAAGGAACTCGTTTTCCAGGAGGAGCATTGGATGAACAGGATTCGATTCTATACCTTATTAAACCATTAATCTCACGTGCTGATTGGCAGCTTTGTTGGGCGTTATTAGAAAGTTTTCAATTTGGTGACTCTCGTTATATTAATAGATTTGCTGAAGCCTATAAGCTTTTGATTGACAAAGTTTCAGGTGACGATAACGCCCTCACCATGATCATGGACCGATTAGAAATTATTTGTGAATCTGAATTTGAAAATAAAAAAGATTGTTCAGAATTTATCGTATTGATTGCTTCATCAATGCCAGAACGATACACAGAGATATTCGAAGCTAGATTCTCTACATATACGATTTTACCCGAGACCAAAAAAAATACAGTTACAATACCTGAAGAAAGTACAGTTAAGGACGAGAATCGAGCAAATGAGCATGAAGAAGATTACGACTCTGTCTATATGCCGGGACTTTTTGGTTCTCAAAGTTCAATCTCTGAAGCCACTACAGCTTTAGCCAAAGCTGAGAGATATCTACGACGTCGTAACTTTTCGGAAGCACAAAAAGAAATCATTTCAGGATTGATGGCTATTCAAAGTGGTGGGTGGCCAATATGGACAGGTCAGGTTTCTGTGATCACAGATGGGCAATCTCTACTTTTGAACACCGAAAACTCAGTTTCTGATTTAGTTAAGCTGTATTCACCTTTAATACTCAATGAACGCCATGCGGAAAGTTGGCGAATAGCAAACAGCTTAATAGAGTGGCTAGCGAGCCATTCTTCTGATGAGGAGCAAGCAGAACTTCTTCGAGTAACTAACGAGCACACGAGCCTCATGGTTGGTGCTGCGGACAAAGAAACTGCTGGCTATATGTTTCTAGAAGAGTGTGATAATAACGAGTTATCTCATTGCTTAGCCACTTTGCTTCTTCATGTGATTGAGCATCCTATATGGTTAAGGCGAGAAAAAGCATCTGAAATGCTGATTTGGTTATCAAAAAGTTACCCCGAATTTGTCCAACTTTTTGGAGCCAAAGCTTTTTCAATGGATATGGGCATTCATCCTGATGTCATTTGCGGTGTTCTTGAGCAAATGTCTACAACAAAGCAAATTTGGGAGACACTGGCCCAAGAACTCGACTTTAGCTCTATAAAACAGGGCTGTAAGCATGTTGGAAGATATGCAACTCTAATACACATAGCTAGACAAGCTGCTATGAAAGGTTCTGAATCTGCAGCAGAAGCTTTGGATACGCTAACTGGTCGTTTTGGTAATACGGTTGATAACGACAGATCGAATGATGTTGACTTACCTTCATGGGCTGAATGCATTAAACCTAATTGGTCAAGACTTGAGAAACTAAACTTAACAAGCGCCAGTATAGTGGCTCAAGCCGAGTCAGTACTGGAAGAGGCATGTTCACCATTATCTATAGAAGTATGTTTGGAGTTGGAACAGTTGTTGGCTGAAGGTTATTATGGAAATGCAAAACGCCCTAATCGCTGGTCGGATAGAGTTTGTAACGCATTTCAAGTAGCATTACATGGTGTTGCAAACGAATCAGAATACAAACATATTGAAAATATTTTTAGAAAATATAACCCTACTCGTTTAGATAACTTGAGAATTACAAATTTTGACTCTCCAGCTTTACAATGGCTTCATACTAAGAAACCACAGCCGTTGCATGGGGATAGTATTTACTTAGATTATTGTGAAAGGGTTTGGTTTGAAGGTCAAATGAGGTTAGTAAGACTAACTGCATACTTATCTGATAATCCAGAAAATCTTCCTCTTCCTTCAGGGCGCTTCTTATCACTAGATAAGCCTTCACTAGATAATACTAGCGTGATTGATACTTGTGCTAATGTTGAAGCTTTACCTGCGTATTTTGGTAGCTTTACACCTGCAATACCAACAACGCATTTCATGAGAATCACTGGAGCAACTAGCTCAAATTTGAAACGAAAATGGTGGAAGTCAGGACGACTAAAAGAAAAGTATGAGGGCGCACCTTTTAATGAGGGATGTTATCTGTCGATTGATACAAATGCTCTCAGGTTACCACATGGCTTCAAATTGATTTGGGTATTTGAATTAGATCTTAAACCTATTGGATTAGTTTCTTTCTGATAACATTGGAGAACATATGAATTTTGATACATTCGAGACACCGCAGACTAGATCTGAGTTCGAACTTCGATTTCATTGTTTACATAATATAATGAAGCAAGGCAAGTTTTATGTGGGGCCAAATATATCAATGGAAGGAATACTAAAAGTTAGAAAATTGCCAAATGGACGAATTGATTTTCTCAGTGTTAATGAACAAGCTCGACTCAACGCAAATATGATGTATAAGATGCGAAATATGAAGGTGCCTGATAATAGTGATAGTTGGGATTAAATAGGTAAAAATGCTAATAATCTAGAGTATTAAACCGCTTAACAAAAATATACTCAATAGCTATTAACACACTAGACGGTCTTTAGTCTCTTAAAGGCCGTTTTTGTTTAGGAAACACTCAAATATTTGTGTTATATATCAATTAATTTAGGCGATATTGCATTAATGATCGAGGTGGTGGGGCTTTAATCCAACGGTATAGCGTGGTTGATAGTGATTTTTGAACTTGACCTAGCGACAGGTAATCCTCATCGTCATCACGAAATGCAATAAATAATTTTTCAATGAAGCTTCCACCATTAGTAAACTCCACTGTTATATCTCCTGATCTAATGCTCTGGATACTAACTATGTCTTTCTAATGTTTTATCTTTGATTTCTTTTATTTCATTCTCAAGAGTTTTGACTGCTCTATTGAGATCGTACAAATACCAAGCAATGGCTCCTAACGCAGTAAAGATAATAGTTATTATCATGACTCCCCCTCAAAATTAACAATATTTATACCTAAAATAATTGATAATAGAATTTGCGCATAATGTTACTGCTGGCCACATTCGTTGATTTGCTGATATTATTATCGTTAATAGCTGGCCGAGCATATGAAAGATATGCTATTTAAGCATCGGCAAGTTTCTCTATCAGGTCAACGCGGCAATCTAAAATCTTGATTGCCGTGTGCCGATATTGAGGTGTATTTAAGCTAATTGTGTAGTAACGCAGATTTTGTTGGTTAGGTGAGAATTCTCAATTTCCCAAAAGATGTGTTAAATCTTAGTAACTTTCACATTTTTTATTGACGCGCTATGATTTAAAGAATACCTGCTGATATCATCACCCACATTTAAGGCACCAAAAGGTGCGTTGCTTTCATAGAAACCCGCAACACATGAAAGATCTTCTGGGTCATAAATCTACAAAATATATTGGGTTTTCATCCTTTATCCCTATGTTAATCATCGGTTTTTATATGGCTATATTGTCGATAGTATAATTTTCTAGATGCATGGCACAGCGCATACAACTGACCATATAGAGTCGCTGATAAAGGAAGTTTACTCCCCCTAGGTTGAAGGCAATCCAAGCTTGTCGAAGAATGCTCGATTACGCTCTCTAGCTGCTTTCACTAACTGGTCGAAACTAATTACTTCGATATAAGCATGAGAAGGTTCATTGTAACCAAAATAACCCATTCCGTCAGATGTGATCCGCAGGTTGGCTCGACGGCAGCGTCGATGCATAGATTCGGTGAGATCACAAAGCACATAACAATAGCCTAGTATATCATTATTGCCCGGAATTGGGCGACCGGATTTTGTAGTTACTTTGCCTTCTCGTATCCGCTCTAAATAACTGAGCGCCTGATCAATAGGGTCTTTATCTTCACCCTCTCTCATATCATTACGCATGGGGCGTTTGAAGTGGCACACTGAATTTGGCCACCTGAACAGAGGTGATATGCTCACCTCAGA
>OATN01000585.1_pt1 | contig 10258 bp, 7 predicted proteins | sample 1501211 | NCBI WGS metagenome assembly OATN01 (sample SAMEA2579978, study PRJEB22360) | human gut metagenome | reverse complement strand
CAAGAGCGTGGGCCGTCGGGGGGCCGCCGGCGCCTGCCGCTGCCTCGTCAAGCGCCTCCACCTGATGCGTAAGTTCCGCAATTTCCCGTTCTCGGGAAAGGATTGCCAAGCGCGGATCTTCCGCAGCCCAAAAGGTAACGGACGCCGCATTGACGAGGTCCCCCTGCGGCGTCACCAGTGCGCATCCCGGCGGAATGTCGGCGCGCGCTGCGAGTGCTGTCTCGAGCGAAGAGGCGAGCCCGACGCCTGCGGTCCAAACGTCGGCCGCTGCAGCCGCCGCCGGATTATCGGTTTGGATAACGCTTCTCAAGCGCTTTGCCGCCCATTCAGGATACGGATGAGCGGCAGTCTCTGCGGGAGCCGCAAAAGCGAGTCTCGCCGGCGGGCGCGCCTTGGCGCTTGCGAACCCGGCAGCGGAACGCAGATCGCGCAGCAAAAAAGCACGTGCACGGTGTTCGAGCACCGCTTCAAGTGCGGTTGTCCAGACGTCGTCGATGTTGATTTCGTGAATCAATTCCGGCAGTCCGTCCAGTCCCTGGTCCTGAAGCCACTCCGTGAAGCTGTCAGACTCCAGTGCCTTTTGCTGCACGGCTTCAAGCGTTTCGAGTTTTGCGCGCAGGGCTTTAACCTGCGAAAGGGCGGCAAAGTAGGCCTCTGCGGCGTCTTTGGCGCGTTCGCGTGTTTCTTCTGCTGCGGCAGCGGCGTCTTCGCGGGCCGCCGCAGTTTCTTCGAGCTCTTCGCGGACTTCGGCTAAGGATTCTGCGAGCTCCGCCAATGTTTCTTCATCCGGGTGCGCTTCAGACGTATCCGCCGCATCGGTCTCGAGTCGAGCCATTCGGTCTGCCACTTCCGCTGCTCGCTCACGAGCAGATTGGAGGCCGGCCTCCGCCACTTCGACTTCCGTACGAGCGCGAGCGAGCTGTGCGCCGGCAGACTCCGCCCGCATGCGCGACTCCTCTTCAGCAGACTGAGCGCCTTCGAGGGCTTCATCTCGAGCGGCGTTCAATTCATCGAGCTCTTCGAGTTCAGCCGCGAGACGCTCCTCTTTTTGCGCGGCTGATTCAATCCGAACTTCGAGCTCCTCGGCCAATGCCCGCTTTTCTTTCAGTGCGGCTTCGGCCTCCGCAAAGGTTCGTTCGGCCAATCGCCGACGTTCCACGATGCGGCTCATCTCGCCCTCCAAGCGGGCGAGCTCCTTCTCGCTTTCACGGAAGGCGTCGGAAGCATTGCGGTGCGCCGCATCAGCACTGCGCTCAGCCGCAGCGAGGTCTTCAGAATGCGATTCGAGCGTTTCAAGATCACGGCGCTTTGCCGTAATCTCATTTTCGAGCTGCGCAATAGCCGCCCGCGCGGCATCGGATTCCCGCTTTGCATCTTCATACTGCAGGAAGTACCAAAGCGATTCGCTCTGAACCTTTTTGTCGCTCAGCGCCTGCCAGCGGGCGGCAGTATCTGCTTCGGCCTGCAGCCGAGTGATCTCTTCAGCACGCACGGCCTGAAGGTCAGCAGCGCGTTCAAGATTTTCCCGTGTGGATTTGAGGAGATTCTCCGTTTCACGGCGGCGCTCTTTATAGAGCGACACGCCGGCGGCCTCTTCCAAATAAACGCGCAGCTCTTCGGGCTTGGCACGAATAAAACTCGCAATCATGCCCTGCGAAATGATGGCGTAGCTGCGTGCGCCCAGCCCCGTGCCCATGAAGATTTCCTGGACATCGCGGCGGCGCACCTGCTGGTGATTGATGTAGTAGGCCGATACGCCTTCCTTGGTGACCACGCGGCGTACGGACAATTCTTCGTACTGCCCCCACGGCCCTTTCACCTGATGGTCCGCGTTGTCAAGCACCAGTTCGACGCTTGCTCGTCCGAGCGGCGCACGGCCGGTAGAGCCCGCGAAAATCAGTTCGCTCATCGAACTTGAACCGCGCAGTTCGCCGATGCGGCCTTCGCCCAGCACCCAGCGAACCGCATCGATGATGTTCGATTTGCCGCAGCCGTTCGGGCCCACGATCGCAATCAGCGGGTCCCGCAGTTCGATCACTACGGGGTCCGCGAAGCTTTTGAAGCCGGCGATTTTGATCTGACGAAGGTGCAAAGGAGGCTCAGACGAAATAAGGAAAGAAGAGGATCACTGGAAGAACCAGCTGCACGCATTTTAGCGAGAGTCGCCCCGTTGGTCTCACCATCCTTGCGGCAAAGCGCTTAGAGTCTCTGGCCGCTGCAAACGGAACGCTCGGAGAGGCTCTGCCATCGGTAATCGAAAACACTGCAGCGCTTCTCTGCGTCGTCTTTAGCACTGTCATACGGAAGAGACAAAACGCTCTTTGCAGTCTCCGAGAGTCCGCCAAACCCGGTCGCCATGAATCATCATCAGAATCAAACCACCCGCAGACGTCTTCATTGGAATGAGCTTCCCCATCTTTGCGGCCCAGACGACCTCTTTATAATGCAGGCTTCAAAAAAATTCTGACGACATTCATGAGGCTCCCTGCCGAACCAGCCGGCCGCAAAGCGGCCCGCGGACTTTGGGAGCTTCCGCGACATCCGGGGATATCCGAAACATGTACGAAATTGCGCCGCTGCTTGACGATCCCATCCACAACCTGAAAACGATCCGCGACCTTTACCGCTGGGCCGTTACAGAACTTGAAACCTCCGATCTTTCATTCGGACATGGGGCGCCAAGCGCGCTCGAAGATGCATCCTTTCTCATCTGCCGAGCGCTGAAACTCCCGTTTGAGAATTTCGACATGTTCCTCGATGCTGCGCTCACGCACAACGAGCTCGTGCGGATCGTGCATCTCATCGACCGCCGTGTGCATGATAAGACCCCCACCGCCTATCTCCTGAAGGAAGCCTGGCTCACCGAGCACCGCTTCTACATTGATGAGCGAGCGCTGATTCCCCGCTCCTACATCGCGGAGCTGCTCGAAGAAGATCTGGCCCCTTGGGCCGCAGATCCTGAAGCGGTGCAAAGCGTGCTTGACCTCTGCACGGGTTCGGGCTGTCTAGCCATTCTCGCGCAGGGGGCTTTTCCCAATGCCAAGGTCACCGGCTCGGACATTTCCCAAGCTGCGCTTGAGGTTGCCAAGATCAATCGCCGGGACTATGACATGGAAGAGACGCTGGAACTGGTTCAGAGCGATCTTTTTGAAAATCTTCAGGGACGGCGCTTTGACATCATTATCTCGAACCCGCCCTATGTCACCACCGATGCCATGGAGCGGCTGGCGAGCGAATACCGTCATTAACCCGCCCCCCGCGCGTGCAGAGGCCGAGCGAATACCGTCATGAACCGGCCCTCGCCCTGGCTGCCGGCGCAGACGGCATGGACGTCGTTCGCCGCATTCTCGCCGAAGCCGCAGATCATTTGACCGAAGAGGGCTTCATCGTCGTTGAAGTGGGCGACGGACTCGAAGCCGTTGAAGCGGCTTTCCCCGGTCTGCCCATTACGTGGCTTTCGGTCTCGGGCGGCGACGATCAGGTGTTTCTCGCGCAGCGCGCCGATCTCGCTCAATATTTCAAAATTCAACACTGATTTCTGCACCCGCATTCCCTAACGAGGGTGCCCTCTGCCCGATCTGCCCTCGTTTCGAAATGCGCCGCCTCGCTCATGCTTCGACTTCTCAACCTCGCGCTGATGCGCGGGACGCGACTGCTCTACGCTCACGCCAATCTCATTGCCTCGCCGGGCGAACGCATCGGTCTGGTCGGCCCCAACGGCTGCGGCAAATCCACACTCTTTGCTGCGATTCTGGGGGACCTTGCCCCTGAAGACGGCGAACTTGAAACGCCGCCCCATGAGCGCATTGCGCATGTTGCGCAGAGCTTCACGGTTGAAGATATCTCCTGCATTGACTGCGTGCTTTCCGGTCATGCCCCTTTAATGAACGCCAAAGCAGCGCTCAAGCGAGCCGAAGCCTCCGGCGACGAAATGGCGCTTGCTGCCGCGCACAGCGAACTCGCGGAAGTCAATGAGGGTGCCGTGGTGGCACAGGCCAAAGCCATTCTGGCCGGTCTGGGTTTTGCGGAAGCCGACAGCTGCCGCAAAGTTCACGACTTCTCGGGCGGCTGGCGCAACCGTATTCAGCTTGCCCGTGCACTGATGCGTCCGGCGGATCTGCTGCTGCTCGACGAACCCACGAACCACCTTGACATCGATTCGCTCATCTGGCTCGAGAACTGGCTCCGCCGCGTTGAAGCAACAGTCATCATCATTTCGCACGACCGTGAATTTCTCGATCGTGCGGTCAATACGATCTGGTCCGTTGAAGACGGCACGATCTGCCGCTATGCCGGGAACTACTCCCAGTTTGAACTCGCTCGCATTGAAAAACTCCGTGCTCAGGAATCTGCACGCCGCGCCTATGAAACGCAGGCTGCGCACCTGACGAGCTTTATCGAACGCTTCCGTGCCAAGGCCACCAAAGCCCGTCAGGCACAGTCGCGCATTAAAATGCTCGAAAAGCTTCAGGCGGTCGAACCTGTACGCGCCAAACGCGAATGGCGATTCAATTTTCTCAAGCCCCTGAGGCTGCCTGAGCATTTGGTCGACGGGGAAAACCTGAAGATCGGCTACGGCGACAAAGTGGTGCTTTCGGGCGTCTCCTTCAGCATTCGTTCGGGCGAGCGCATCGGCATTCTCGGCGTCAACGGCGCGGGCAAATCGACGCTGGTCAAAGCCATTGTCGGCGAACTCACCCCCATGTCGGGCGAACTGCGCCGCGGTCAGGGACTTGAAATCGGTTATTTTGCGCAGCACCAGCTCGATCAGCTGCGGATGGATGAAACGCCGCTCGAGCACCTGCGGCATTTGGCGCCTGACGCCCGCGAGCAGGAACTGCGCGACTTCCTCGGCACCTATCGCTTTTCGGGCGATTTCGCTGAAGCCAAAGTTGCGCCGATGTCGGGCGGCGAAAAGGCCCGCCTCGCCCTCGCGCTCATTGCCTGGAAAAAACCCAATCTGCTGGTGCTTGACGAACCGACCAATCACCTCGACATGGAAACGCGCGAAGCACTCACCATGGCGCTTTCAACCTACGAAGGCGCAGTGCTTCTCGTCTCCCACGACCGCCATCTGCTGCGGGCAGTGACCGATGAACTCTGGCTGGTGCATGAAGGCCGCAAAGAGGTGTTTGAGGGCGACCTCGATGACTACGCCAAGATCGTCCTCGACCACCGGCGCGTGACTGCCGCCGAAGCTCGTGCCGAGCATCAAGCGGATAAAGCCGCCCGAAACGAAGCTCAGCCCGTCAACAATAAGGAAGCGCGCCGATTGGCCGCGCAGGAACGCGCCCGCATCGCTGAGCTGCGTAAGCCCCTGAAGAAGGAGCTCGAAAAGGTGGAGCGGGAAATGAACGCGCTCTCAGAAAAACTTAAGGCCCTTGACACGCAGCTCGCGGACCCGGCGTTTTATAACGGCGCAGATCAGGGCAAGGTTGCCCAAACCCTGCGTGAGCACGGAGAGCTCGCCCCCAAAGTGGAGGCGCTCGAAATGCACTGGCTTGAACTTTCAGAAAAAATCGAAGCCCTGGGCACCGCCGCATCAGCATAAGCGCGCTTTTTAAACGCCGTCATAAGCCATTACTGCAGCGTTCGTTTAAGCGCACAAAAAAACCGCTCGCGCGTCTTTTTGGCATAGCCGCGAGCGGTTTTCTCTTTTTACGGGTCGACCAATCTTATTCGGCCGTATCTTTGGGTTTCCCTGCGGTCAGAACACCCGCTTTCCAGGACTTGAAGACATCTTCCACCTGAGGCGCCGCCGTCATGCGGTAGACATGCGAATCGCCTTCATCATCTCCGCGCGCTTCACTGCCGGCCGGATCATCGTCCACCCCCGGAACAAAGGCCGGATCGGCGTAGGTGAAGGTCGTCATGACCAGCAGGTTGATCACCTCAGCGTCCTGATCCATTTCTTCTTCCGTGGGATCGCGTCCAGCCGCAAAAGCCGCTTTGGACCGGGGGCCGTAGCGCAGCGCATAGCCCATCACGATTTCTTCTCTCATCCCCTGTTCGGAATCGCTCGGTTCCGCACGCACATAGAGCGCACGCATATCGTGCTTAAAGTGCGGATCCGCTACGAGCTCCTCGAGATAGGCCGTATCGGCGGGGGAAAGCGCGTTGTAGCCGACCAGCATCGTATTGAAAGCATCAGCGGATTCAGGCCGCCAATTCGGATAGTCGCTCTTAAACTCTGCGGTTACCGTGTTGTCCTCAATAATTTCCTGCAGATCGACCAGACGCGAACCGCCAAGCGCAGGATCTGACGTCAGGTAGCTCGTAAAGGCAGAAATCACCTCATCCTTGCAGGTTGTCACGGAGAAGACATTCTCGCTGCCGAACTGCGCAAGTTCCCCCGTGAGATCGAGGAACGTCATCACAAAGTCCATGCCGAAGTAGCAGGCCATGCTGCGGTCGTCCATAAACTTCGCCGTGTCGGTAATGCCTGCGTAGGCCATCTTGGACTGGCCCCAGCGGCTGCGGAGGATTTCGAGCGCCCGCGGGCCCGCCCAGCCCGATACATCGCGGAAGTCTTCACGCAGGTCAAGAATGGTCGCAGCAATCGCATAAGCGACGGCCGCGCAATGGTCTTCACGCTGCTCCATCGAGAACTTGCGCTCGGCAGAGAGCGCATTGGCCATGGCAGCTCCCATGCCGATGAAGAAATGCTGCAGCTCGAAGTAATTTGAAAGATGTCCCGTGGTCACGGGCCCCTTATAGCGTTCGGCAAGGATTTCCAGATGCGGGAAGCCCTGTTCTTCATAAAAGCGTTTATTGAGCACCGCGCGCAGTTGGTCGAGCATCACCACATAAGTCTGTGGTACTGCACGGCGCTGCTGATCAGCGCGGCGCTTGGCGAGCTTTTTGGCGCGGCTTGAATGCGTTTTGCTTTGGGGCATTTCGGGTGATCCTTGAGGAACGGCGCGCTGCCCGAAGAAGGTGCGCGCTCGAAGTATTTTGTTCTGTCATCCGCCGCACTCGATTCATGCATGAGCGGATGCCGCGGGTGTTTCTAAGCATAGAGAGCAAACCTTAACGCCGCATTTCACTTTAAGCCGGAGGGCAGCCGCTGCCCGGGGCGCCCTCAATAGGCGTCTTGTCGCTTCCAAAGTGGCTTTTTGAGCGTCACTCCCATGGCTTTAGTGCCCCACGACGCCCCAATATCCCGGCTTCTGAAGTCTTAGAATGAAGCATCTTTTTAACCCTTCTCTTACTTACGAGGCTCTCCATGTCAGAAGTCTCCGCTCCCTGGCTCCATGCGACCCTTGCTGACGCCGCCGAATCGCTGGCTGCCGCGCTCGAAAAACTAGAAGCGCATACCGATGAAGAGACTGCCTCTGAGCTCCTGCGCCGAGACCTCGTCGAGGTGTATGCCAAACTTAACTACGCGGTGAACACCGCTTACCTCGGCTCTGAAGCGCTTAATGTCCTCACCGAAGACGAGCTGGTTGCATGGCCCGCAGAAATGCCCTTTGCCACGCTCGAAGAGCTCGACGCCGCCGAAGAAGAAGAAGAGCAAAAAGCGCTTAACGCCGACGTTTAAGCCAGACGCACTGGCGATCGGCCGAGCCTGCATGGGGACTCTGAAGAGTGAACCTCCGGGCTTTTTTGTCTGAGCGCGAAAGATCGACGGCGTGAGCTCAGGCCGCGCGGGTTACTCTTTCACGGGGCGGAGTTCTCGAGGACGCCACCCCAAAGCAAAAAGCGATCCGAAATAGATGACGGCTGCACCCGCCACCACCGCACAGACACCAAGCCCGCGCACTTTCCACGTGAGCGCCGTCCAGTCAATGCCCTGCTGTCCCCACCATACCGCCGCGCCCATGAGGGCGACAGCTGCAGCGGTGCGCAGCCAGATCTTGAGCCAGCCCGCCGCCGGCGAATAAATGCCGCGGCGGCGCAGCACGCAAAGCAGAATGCCGCTGTTGACGAGGCTCCCCAGACCGACGGAGAGCGCCAAGCCCGCATGCGCAAAAAGCGGCACCACCACGAGGTTAATGGCCTGCACGGCAACGAGCGAAGCCATCGCTGCGCGCACCGGGGTGCGAATGTCTTTACGTGCATAGAAGGCAGGCGCAATGATCTTGAGACCGATAAGTCCAATGAGACCGACGGCATAGCCCACTACAGCTATCGCTGTCTGATGCACATCCGTCGGCGTAAAGCTGCGGCCCTGAAATAGAAAGCTCACCAAGAGCTCTGCCGTAAGCCAAAGCCCTACCGCCGCCGGAACGCCAACCAGCACGACGAGCCGCAGCCCGTGGTCCAGAAGCGCGTTGTAGCGGACTTCATTGCCTTTGGCATAAGCCGCCGAAAGACTCGGCAGCAGCACGGTACCCAAAGCAACGCCCAAAAGCGCCGTTGGGAATTCCATCAGACGGTCGGCGTAATTGAGCCACGTCACGGCGCCATGCCCGAGCCAGCTCGCAATGTTGGTGTTGATGAGGATGGAGAGCTGCGCCACGCCCACACCGAAAACAGCCGGGGCCATCAAAGCGAGTACGCGCCGCACGGCTGAGTCGCCGAGGCTCTCTTTAAGAGAGCGCGGACGCACGAATACGCCAAGCCGCGCCAGTGCAAGTATCTGAGCAGCCAGCTGCAGTACGCCCCCGAGCACAACGGCGGCGGCAAGCGCCCAAATGGGTTCTTCAAGTCTCGGCGCGAGCACCACCGAGCAGACAATAAAGGAGAGATTGAGCAGAATCGGCGTGGCCGCAGGAATCGCAAACTTCTTGAGCGTATTGAGGATGCTCGCCGCGAGCGCCACCAAGCTCATGAAAGCAATGTAGGGAAACATCACACGCGTGAGCGCCGCTGCCAGATCAAAGGCCTCCGGCGTCTCGCGCAGACCGCTCGCAATGAGCCACACGAGAAGCGGCGCGGCTAAGACACCCAGAACGCTTGCCAGCAGCACCGCTGCAGCAAGCACTGTGAACACATGATCGATAAAGCGCTTTTCAGCCTCCGGCGACGAGTTGGCATGAACGTCGGAAAGCATCGGCACAAAAGCCTGCTGAAAGGCGCCTTCGGCAAAAAGCCGCCGAAGCATGTTGGGAAGGCGGAATGCAACGTAAAACGCATCGGTCGCAGCCGTAGCGCCAAAATATCGGGCAATCAGCATGTCACGAATCACACCCGTGATGCGTGAAGCCAGAGTGAGTGCGGAGATCGTAGCGGCAGATTTGAATAGCGACATGGATAGCGAGCAACAGCGTACGAAATGAAGAAAACCATCTCGTCGCTGTCCTTTTGTTTTTTAAAGGTGGTATAGTCTAGGGCTTTTCGAGCCTGAGCACTTCCCTCGTGCCGCTTTTTGAGCGCAGTATCGACCGGGAATTGTTCTCTAAAAGCCCGGAAAGACAACCTACTTACCGGTCGAGCCCACGCTCGCGACAAGTTTGCAGCGGCGATCGGAATCAAAAACAGATCGTCGACTGATTTTTAGGACAATTCAAAAAAATGGCTAACACCAAGCAAGCTCGCAAGCGCGCCCGTCAGACGGTTGCGCGCAACCTGCATCTCGCCGCCCAGCGCAGCCAGTACCGCACCGCCATCAAGAAGGTGCGCAAGCTCGTCGCCGCCGGCGACAAGGCTGCTGCCCAGGAAGCCTTCAAGGCTGCCGAATCCACGATCGACAAGATGGCCCGCAAGGGTGTGCTCCACGGCAATGCCGCAGCACGCCACAAGAGCCGTCTCGCCGCCGAGATTAAGGCCCTCGCCTAATTGAAGCCCTGAATCCGACTGCGGCTGTTCCCTCAGGCGCCGCGGGGATTCCCGATTGCTTCATCAACGAAGCCCCGAATAGTCACTGGTTCGGGGCTTTGTTTTATCTGGCGGTTTTGTAGCGGCATGACATTTTTTTTCAATGCCGTTCTCTTCTGACGATAACCCGTCTGCTGATCGCTGCCAATCGGCGGGCACGCTTCTTCTGGCGCCTTTTTTCATCCGCTCGAGCAAGCTTCAAGAGGCTTGAGAGAAGCTTTTCGAACCGTTACTTTTGTAGACGATTGATGAGAATGAGAATTGTTATTATCCGTTAACTTGATTTAATGCCGGGCTACGTAGTGGTCCTCCGGCATGAGAATCAAACATCCGAACACGAGTCGCCCGCCGACAACTGTTGAGCTGGCGCATTCGGTGCATACGAATAAGGAAAGGAGCAATTCCATGAATTCACTCAATCGCCGCGACGCTCTCAAGAGCGGACTCTTTGGTGCGGCAGGCGCCGCCCGGCCCAAGCCTGGGGGCGGGAGGCGTCGAC
>OATN01000584.1_pt1 | contig 10278 bp, 10 predicted proteins | sample 1501211 | NCBI WGS metagenome assembly OATN01 (sample SAMEA2579978, study PRJEB22360) | human gut metagenome | reverse complement strand
TGTGACACTTAGGACAAATAACGCCGATTTCTTTGACGATCGCTTTGGTGTTACGGCAGTCAGGGAATCGGGAGCAGGCGTAGAATTTGCCATAACGTCCCATTTTGATCACCATTGGCGCGCCACAGATATCGCAGTTAAAGCCGGCCGGTTCATCCTTGATTTGGATTTTTTCAATCCCGGTCTCGGCGTGCGCAACTTCTTTTTCAAACGGCTTATAGAATTGGTCGATGACTTTGACCCAATTGGCTTCGCCGGTTTCGATACTGTCAAGTTCGGATTCGATATTCGCCGTAAACTTGATATTGACGATGTCCGGGAAAAATTCAACGATCAAACTATTGACGATTTCGCCTAATTCCGTGGGCTCAAAGCGGCGGGCGTTGAGTTTGACGTAATAGCGCTTCTGAATGGTTTCGATGGTCGGTGCATACGTCGATGGGCGGCCAACCCCGTTTTCTTCCAGAGCCTTAACCAAGTTGGCTTCAGAATAACGTGCCGGTGGTTGGGTAAAGTGTTGCGCCGGATCGGTTTTCAGCATCTTCACAGCATCGCCGACTGCAAGCGGTGGTAAAACGTTATCCTTTTCATCGCTATCACGCGAGGAAACGTATAGCTTGGTAAAGCCTTCAAACTTCATTTGGCTGCCATTTGCCCGGAACGTCACGTCATTTTGATTGAGCGTGACGGCGACTGTGTCAATAATCGCCGGCGTCATTTCGCTAGCAACAAAGCGACTCCAGATCAAACGGTACAGTTTCATCTGATCTTTGTCTAAAACCGACGCCAAGCTTTCCGGTGTTCGTAACGTACTCGTCGGCCGGATGGCTTCGTGGGCATCCTGAGCCCCTTCTTGAAGCTTACCTTGGCGAATTTTGACAGCGGCATAAGCCTCGCCATATTTTTCATGCAAATAATGACTCGTTTCGGTTTTGGCAACGTTGGAAACCCGGGTTGAATCAGTACGCATATACGTAATGAGCCCAACCGTACCCAACTTGCCGCCTAAGTTAATCCCTTCATAGAGCTGCTGGGCTAACATCATGGTCTTACGAGTGCGGAATCCTAGCTTACGGTTGGCTTCCTGTTGCAAGGTACTGGTGGTAAATGGCGGTGCAGGGAAACGTTTGCGTTCTTTTTTAACCACATTGGTAACGGAAAACGGCTTCGTCTTGTCAATCTGACTTAAGACTTTTTGAACCGCCTCATTGTTCTTCAGCGCCATTTTCTTGTTTTTGATGCCATAAAAACTGGCGGAGAATTTCTTGCTGCGGCCTTTTTGGAATTCGGCATCCAAGGACCAATATTCTTCAGGAATAAAGTTCTTGATTTCATTTTCACGGTCAATGATGAGCTTTAACGCAACACTTTGAACCCGACCGGCACTCAGGCCCTTTTTGACCTTCTTCCACAACAGCGGGCTGATCGAGTACCCCACGAGCCGATCGAGAATTCGGCGTGCTTGTTGCGCATCGACAAGATCCATATCAATACCACGAGGGGTTTTAAATGCATTTTTTACGGCATCTTTGGTGATTTCGTTAAAAACAACCCGATTCTTGGCATTCGGATCAAGCCCTAAGATATGACTGACATGCCAGGCAATTGCTTCTCCTTCACGATCCGGATCGGCGGCGAGATAAACGCGGCTGGCTTTTTTTGCGTCTTTTTTTAAAGATTTAATCACATCGCCTTTACCCCGAATCGAGATGTACTTGGGTTTGTAGTTATTTTCAACATCGACGCCCATCTGACTCTTAGGTAAATCACGGATATGGCCTAAACTGGCAACAACTTTATAGGTGCGACCAAGATACTTCTCAATGGTCTTGGCTTTGGCTGGCGATTCAACAATGACTAACTTCTTGTCGGCCATGAACGCGCTCCTTCCGGTAGCATTGCTACAATAAGCAAGCCCTGTTTAATTTGTGCAGGCTGACGATTCACCGTCAACGCTTCATGAGTTTCAGCTAGGCAAAAAATTTACGGTGCGTCTCGCTGCTTAAAACGGGTGCCATCTTGCCTGCTGGCTCAAAACAGTTGCTATCATAAGCTAGTCATTTTGCTCTTGTCAAATCAAACGAAAATTTTTCTACTATAAAGTAAGCAGATTTTGACACTTTACGGGTAAAAATGCAGATTTTCCATTAAGGTTTCCGGACCGGTGACAATGGCGGCCCCTGCTTGAATTAATGCGTTGGTGCCTGCACCTAGCACATCGCCAAACCGATTGGGCAGCGCAAAAACTTCGCGATTATGTTGCAAGGCATAGTTAGCCGTAATCAGACTGCCGCTTTTAATTTCGGCTTCGGTTACCATGACGCCATGCGCTAAACCGGCAATGATGCGATTACGCGCCACAAATTGAAAGCGTTGCGGTGCTGTTCCCGGAGGATATTCGCTTACAACCAATCCCACCCGACTAATTTGTCGCTGTAAGCTGCGATTCTTAGCCGGATACACTTGATCGATGCCGTTAGCAATCACGGCAATCGTCGGTAGTCCGGCTGCAAGTGCCGCTTCATGCGCCATACTGTCAGCACCAGCGGCTAACCCACTAACAATTGTCATAGGCGGTAATTGCGGAAACAGTCGCGTCAGTGCTTCAGCTGAATAGTTGGTTGCCTTCCGCGAACCGACGACCCCTAAAGTTAATTGATTGATTAAGCCGAGATTGCCTTGATAAAAGAGGACAGACGGTGGCTGCGGGATTTCGCGCAGGCGCGGAGGATAGGCAGTATCAACAAACGTCAGATACGGGGTCTCGCGTGCTGCACTTAATATCCGTGCAACTGCTGGCGTTAATTTCTGTTTGAGGTCATTTTGATAGGTACTTAGATCAGCTTTTTTCAAAATGGCTTGCTGTAAACTAACTGCCAAGCGCGGATTCTGATGGGTGGCCAAGTGCCATGCTAATAAAAAATCACGTAATGTCATGCTGTCTTCCTCCTACTTGAACATTACGCGAATATTTTAAGAAACATCTAGGATTTCAGACAATGTCGTACCGGTCCAAAACTGCGCCGGTGAATCGGCGTCACGCCATGAGTAGCTAATCCGGCTAAATGTGCTTTCGTACCATAACCCATGTTGTCTTTAAAATCATAGCCCGGGTAAACCCGATCATACATCACCATTAAGCGATCCCGAATGACTTTGGCGACAATACTTGCAGCCGCAATGCTGATACTATTGGCATCCCCTTTGATGAGCCGTTCTTGCGGCAAATTAACGGGGACATGCATGGCGTCAACCAGTAAAAACTCTGGGGCAACCCGCAAATGCGAAACTGCTTGTGCCATCGCTAGCTCCGTCGCATGGTAAATATTTTCCCGATCAATTTCGTGATTATCTGCCACCCCGATACCAACCGCAATGGCTTCCGTCAAAATATGCGGATACAAGACATCACGTTCATGCGCTGTCAGCTGCTTAGAATCGTTCACCGGCCATTTAAACTGATGCGGCAAGATAACGGCGGCGGTGACAACTGGGCCAGCAAGTGGTCCGCGCCCTACTTCGTCTAACCCTGCAACATGGGAATACATTTTCCATAACTTACGCTCATACCTGCTACGATATCGTAGCGCAACCGCTTCTGCTGCTTGATGGTCCTGTCGGCGTTGATAAGCCGCCAAGAGTTTCCGCGCCCCAATCCGACTATCCTGCTCTAGCGCCGTTAAAACCGCGGGATCAACATGATCAGCTTGTAAAAGAGTTTTATACTCACTCAGCGTCGGCATCTAATTCACCCGGTTTCTCTAACGTAAATCGACCTAACTTTCCTTGGCGCGCATCGAAAATCAGCCGTTCCGCCATCCGATTAAATTCCTCACCAAATCCTTGCGTTTTCGTTAGTTTTACCAATACATCATGCGGTGCAGCCTGCAGATCCGTGTCAGTCAGATGATATGCTTTTTTCAACGCCGCCGGATAATGCGCCATAAAATAGTTCAGTCCATACAAACCAACCACATCCTCCTGGAAAACGGCGTCGGCAATTGCTCCCGTGAATGCCAAGCGCATCCCGATTGTCTGGGAGGCAAACTTTGGCCAAAGAATTCCGGGCGTATCAAGTAATTGAAAGTTGTCGCTCGCTTTTAGCCATTGTTGATTCTTGGTTACCCCGGGCTTGTTGCCGGTCACCGCGATATTTTTTCGAACCAACCGATTCAAAACCGTTGATTTCCCAACGTTAGGAATACCAATACACATTGCCTTAATCATGGGATTGCGAATTCCGCGGGCTTTTTTCCGCGCTATCTTTTCCGCCATTAACTTCGCGGCCGCTTGGGGGATCTGCTGTAGCCGCTTAGCATGTTGTGCATCAATCGCAATTGCAGCAAAGCCTTGTGTTTGATAATACCGAACCCATTCATTCGTCAGTACAGGATCAGCCAAGTCCTGCTTGTTTAAAATGATAAGCCGCGGTTTATCACCCACCAATTCATCTAGCATCGGATTACGTGACGATTCAGGCGTTCGAGCATCAACGACTTCAAGAATCAGATCAACTTGTTTAATTTTTTCCTGTACTTGCTTACGGGCCTTGGCCATATGACCGGGGAACCATTGAATTGCCAAAATATTTCAAACTCCTTTTATTTACAATTTAAGGCAGCAACGTATTTTTGAATATAGCGGGCTCTGTCCTTAAAGTGATACTGCATGACATAGCGCGGGTGCTCTAATGGGACAATGCTACCAAAGAAATGATACGTCTGATTGATACTTGTTAGCACCTTAAAATTCTCGCCACTACCAATACAGTAACAAACTGAGGTGTCTACGCCTAATTTGATTTGCTCCTGCAATGAAGCAACTATGAATGGCATTAGTCTATCCTTAATCACGTTAGTTTCATAATAATTACTATTTATCACGTTTCCTTTAGCACTTATTTTACTTAACCCCAAAGGACAAGCAAAGCTCATGTAGAAGTCACTATAAAATTTTCTCTTGCCACCATATTGCTGCATTACACCATATAAGAAGTTTGTTGACGATGGCTTAATCTGGAACTTCGCCACAGCGATACCTGTCTCTGCTTGTAACTCGGCCGCATCTTCAAAGGGAACCCCCGTTATGGCAGTGCCTTTTCGCGCGGGCGAGCTCCCCAAAATTAATCGGCGCTTGTGATTATCATTGAAATATTTATGATAAAAAGCTGCCGTGATCTGGTCAACTGCATGCTTCTGCTCTCCGCTATATGGATTCACCAACTGATAGCTACTAGGTAACGTCATTTTGACGCTTGCCAGTCGTTGATGAAGGGTTAGAACTTTGGTGGCGAAACTCGCTTGTTCATTCATTTAGACTCCTTTGCAAATAGGTTCGAATTAGACAGCTACTTAAAGGCGATAGCAGCCGTGCCTTGGGTATGTGTGCATGACACTATTTTACTCCTTGCTTTTCACCGTGATAAAGAAATGTCCTAATTGCTCCATAATCTCTTTGCTCAGGGGGATTGATTGTCCACGAAATGACTTCAGAATTAACGCGGTAAAAGAACAGTCCTCGTCGCTCATACAAGTTATAAAAATACGTGGTGCTATGAAATGACCTCTTTGTCCATATCAAGTGGTATGCTCTACCATTCATGTGAATTGCAGCTTCATGCTCACCCCAAAATTGAATCATGTCAGTCTGTCCAAAAGTAGAAATAACAGTTTGATGAACACTTGTATTGAACAAAAGTAATCCCAAAACAATCAAGCCATGAGAGAGACGAACTTGAAAGCTTGTTCGTTGCGTTCGCCTATTATTCATATAAATTTCTCTAATAAGAAAAAACAAAAACCAGGCAAGCGAACCTACACCAAGAAGTGTCTGAATCATTGTATGACTCGCAAAGACTAGAGATATAAGGAAAAATACAATCAACACTACTATTGTGTCCAAATACTTCCAATAAGTCGTCAGATTCACCCCTTTATTTTCCATAAATCGTTGCACTATATTGCTCGATCGGAATAGCCGGATTTAAATCTTCCACATTAATTGTCTTAATTTACACCTAGCCGCTTAAACTCATTCTCCAGCTTAAATTCAAGCCTTGGTGCTTTCTCATCGATACATTCTTTCCAAAAGTCGACATGAACCTGATCAATCGGATTAGTGCTGCGGGTAACATCAGGAATGGGCGCCGTCTGTTCAGAATACCAACAAAGGTACATCCGTCCATTAACTGAAACAGAAAAAATACGTTCCACTTCTATGTGCTCAGGGCCAAGGGTCTCGTTGACTGCTTCTTGATGATTTTTTAAAAAAGCCATCCATTCCTTCGCTCGCTCAACTTTGTTTGGATAAATTGCAAAGCCTTCTAGTTCAATCAAACAGAAGTCCCTCCTTTTGTTATCTTTTTTATTTTAGCAAATTAAAAACGCGCCCACACCCTCAAAGGCATGCGCGCATTGATATTGATTCAAACGAGCTATTTCGTAACTTCCTTGACAGCAGCCGCTACCATCGGATCATCCTTCGTCAACTGATCACTGAGCTTTTGTGCCAGTGCGGCTAAGGTGTCTTGATCGGCTGTCCCGCTTGCGTCCAGCTTGTTGGCCTCCTGGAAGGATTTAACAGCGGCCTGGGTCGCATCATCGTATTGACCGTTGACCGTAGCTGAGCCGATCTTTAAGGCTTTTAGCATCTGTTGCAGCGATTTCACATCACTGCCCTTGTCACCGGGTTTGAGTTGGGTTGCATTGATTAACGTGATTTTGGCTGCTGCTGGGTAAGCAACTTTCACATCAGGCGTTAGGCCTTTGTGGTTGATCCAGGTGCCATCTGGCGTTAACCATTTGGCAACGGTCAGCTTGAGTTCTTTGTTGCTGCTCATCTCGCCGACATTTTGAACGGTTCCTTTACCAAAACTCTTTTCGCCAACTAGCGGAATTTGACTGTTCTGGTGCAGTGCTGCTGCGGTGATTTCACTGGCAGAGGCGGAATTACCATCAATAAGCACCGCGGTTTTTTCAGTCACTTTGAAGCCGCCATCAAGCTTTTTGCCTGCTTTGTAGACTTCCTTTGCACCATTGCGATCTTCAATCTGCATGACGGTCTGGCCGTTTTTGGAGAACATCGAGCTGATTGACAAAGCAGCCGTCATCATCCCACCCGGATTTTGCCGTAAGTCCAGGATAAACGATTTGGCGCCTTCTTTGCGTAATTTCTTGACAGTCGCTTTGAACTGCTTAACAGTCGGTTCACTGAAGGTCGAAATCGTAATGACCCCAACCTGTTTATTCGCAGGCGCAAGTTTCCCGGTCACCGTGTCAACAGTAATCTTTTTCCGTTTCATGGAGAAGGTGGCTTGCTTGCTGCCGCGTTTAACGGTCACTGCTACTGTGGTGCCGATTTTGCCACGGATTTTGGCAACTGCTTGGGTAACAGTCTCTTTAGACACATCCTTACCATTCACTTTAAGCAGCACATCGCCGACCTTCATACCTGCTTTTTTTGCCGGTGTTCCCGGTAAAATGCTGGCAATGGAAAGGCTGTTGTGATCCTGCTGAATGGTTGCACCAATCCCGCCAAATGAAGCAGAAATGGTGTCGTCTAAATTGGTTTTGTCATTGTTTTGCAAATAAACCGAATATGGGTCATCAAGGGAACTTAACATGCCCTTGATCGCGCCATCAGTCAGTTTGGTTGTGCTGACCTGTTTATAATAATTATTCGTAACCGTTTCGTAGGCCGAAATCACCGGTGCTAAGGCTTTGGGAACCCCGGTTTTAAGTACGGACTGTTGCGCTTGCTGATATGACAGGGCATAACCACCTGCAACACCGCCACCAAGCGCAACTAGGAATAAAACAATGACCGCCCACAATGGCACCTTGTGTTTATTGATATGAATCGCCTCCTGTGCTTTCACTCGCTTCGTAATCACGGTATGTTTCGTCAAAAATCGCCATCGTCGGTAAATAATTACCGTTGAGTTCCAAATAATCACTTAACCGATGATAATCTTTTTCATGTTTGGGAAAGCTTTGATCCAGGAAAGCATTTTTGGCAAATTCCGCTACCTCGCTGTGGTCATTGGGGTTACGCAGCGTCATAAGATACTCGTAAAAAGTCCGATGCATGATTAATCCTTCCAGTTTTTGTCGATAAACGCCTGCCGCTGCGCATGCTCCATTGCATACCGCCGCGGATTCTTGGCATAAAATTGCTGGTGCTCCGGTTCGGCAGGATAAAATGGCTTAGCTGACTCGATTTTAGTCACAATCGGATCAGAAAACCGCCCACTGGCTTCCAATGCCGCTTTTGAAGCTTCAGCAGCCTGTCGTTGTGCTTCATCCTTGACGAAAATAACCGGTCGATAGTTATCGCCGCGGTCCTGAAATTGCCCCATTGCATCGGTTGGGTCGGTTTGTTGCCAGTAAATATTCAAAAGTGACGGATAATCAATCACATCCGCATCAAACGTGATTTCCACGGCTTCCGTGTGACCCGTGGTATGCGAAGAAACCTGCTCATAGGTAGGATTGGCAACATGGCCACCGGTATAACCGGAAACCACATTCAAAATCCCGGGTTGCTCCTCGAAAGGCTCAACCATGCACCAAAAGCAGCCGCCTGAAAAAATAGCCGTTTCTTTTTTCATTGTTGTTTCAACTTCTTTCTAATGGTCACTCTTCATCAGGCAAGTAAACCGCAAATTCAAGATCATCATTGGTCAGATCCAACTTGTTTGCCTTAAGGGTCATGCCATTTTGGAGTTTAAATTGGCTCAATTTTAGCACAACCGTACCAGCCTTACTATCTAGACTTACCCACTTTGGAATTTTATAACTGTTGCCAATATAGCTCATGACAAAACTGATTGGTACTGGCAATGCGCCGATATTCAGGTTCTTGGCTTTAAGCAAAACGTCACCATTCTTCAACACAAGCGGATCAAATGTTAACTGGAACTTAACGGCATTCCCTAGAAATTTGAACGATCCGCTTAAGGCTGCTTCATTGGTTCCCAAAGTGACGGCATATTTGATCTTGCTGTCCTTCAGATATGATTTCAGATAATGCGCCATAATTCGATTGGCGCTATTTTTGGTGACTTTGACGGTAAATACCGGGTCGTTGGATGTCATGGTCGTTTGAGGAGTCGAGTTGATCTTAACTGGCATCAGTGCGGTCTTCGTAAACCAGATCCCGGTTCCAAGCAATAGCCCGACCAAAATAAGGAATAACCATTTCCACCAATTAATTCCGGTTCTCACCGCCTTTTGTTTAGCTGCATTTCTTTGAAGCGATCGTTTCTTTGCCTGCATCTTCTTACTCCCACGCTTTCTTGGTTGCTTTCATTTGCTTCATGAGCTGTTTTGTCATCTGCCCATAACCGGCATTATTAGGGTGAAAATGATCCTGTGAAAAAATCAGCGGATTGCCATCACCGGAAGTCGCTTCTTTAAGCGCTTCTTTAGCGGATGCCTTGTTTGCTGCTGTTTCGCCATTGGATAACACACTGTCGATATCCACATAATACGTGCGATCAAATTGCTGCAAGGTCTTTTGCGTTGCTTGGTTCCAGGCCTTCACACTATTCGTCATCGCCGTCATCTTCGGGAAATAAACATAAAATGGGTTATAGATGCCAAAAACATAAATGGGTGCAGTTGGATTTTCTTTGCGAATCGTTGTCAGTAATGTTGCCAGCCGTTTTTGAAATGCAACACTACCAGCCGTCACCTGCTTTTCCGACAACGTCAAAAAATGCTTTTGCAAGACGTGCATTAAATCATTGCCCCCGGCTGTCACCGTAATAATATTGGCCCGTTTTAAGTCTGCCCGGATTTTAGGCTGTTTATTGACGCGAGTGAGAATCTGCCCACTGGTATTGCCACTGACGCCATAGTTCTTCGTGGTGACTTGATATTGCCCGGTTGCCTCCAGCTCACCTTTAGTCAGTCCGACAAAACCACCATTATTAGTCGCATCTCCAACGCCATAAGTCAATGAATCGCCGAGTGCCGTCAACTGCAAATGTTTGGGGGTGTTGGCAACGACTTTCACTTCACTTGGCGAACTGACTGGTCCGAATAATTGCCATCCACCAAATGCGAGCAGACAAGCGAGCAGCAAGACACCGCAGGAAATAAAGAAATTTTTTAATGTACGCATGTTGCCTCCCATAAATACATGAATAACAAGTTATAATATATTATTTTACTTGAGGTCTCATGAATAAACAAAGGTTGCTGCTTTAGTGTTAAGTGTCAACTTTTTCTCAGTTCTACTCTAATTAAGTGATTTCCGTCACTCCGGGCTGGCTCC
>OATN01000571.1_pt1 | contig 10585 bp, 10 predicted proteins | sample 1501211 | NCBI WGS metagenome assembly OATN01 (sample SAMEA2579978, study PRJEB22360) | human gut metagenome | reverse complement strand
GCTGGTTTATTTGATGTAGTGATTTTGCACGCAGCACGTACTGTCAGAGAAATCAACTCTCTGACAGTACGCAAGATCTTCTCATACTCTCCAGGTTTACAACATTATCCTTAATATTTACTTCTTTTTGCTGGCATCTACATTGAAATGAGTAGAAAACATCCCCCTACTGTCGTCTATACAAACAGCTTACTGATTCAAAGGGAATCTTGTTTTCACATTTTTCTATCATGAATACTTTATACGCGCGGGAGTCTATAAATGCTTTATACTTTCAAGGAATAACGTAAATATAAAAAGATGGCGTAAAGTATATGCATGGCAGGATGTTTGCAACCTCCTTGATGACGCTGCCCCATTGAAATTGCAACCCCCGCCCTGGTTATCTTGCCCATTTATCATGCAAAACAGATAATTATAGGCCTCTGAATACCTCAGAAAGATTGAATTTTTTATAGTCCCTCTCTTGAATATTTCCATTTGATATCAATCGATTCATCTCTTCAACAAAATAATTTATATCATCACACTTGTTATTATCCGGAAGATCTGAGTAGTTATAATTCCACCATTTTATTCTCAACAGTTCATCAATAACATTTGAATCAAACCTAAATCTGATTATTTTTGCAGGGACTCCTGCAACTATGGCATATGGGGGCACATCTTTGGTAACAACGGAATTGGCAGCAATAACAGCACCATCACCTATTGCGATGCCACCTTTCAATACAACATCATTTCCTATCCAGACATCATTTCCTATAATCGGATTTTCAGGTTTGGTAATGAATGGTTTCAATGTCCAGCTACGTTCAAACTCACTCATAGCAAACTTATCAAATTCACCGTTATAAGTCATCATGTGAGTAGTAAAACGATTCAAAGGATGATTTCCACCCATTATTTTTACATTTGATGCAATACTACAAAATCGACCTATACGTATATTCCCTGAAAAATGACAGGTCGGAAATGAAAAAGCGCCGACACTGGAGAAGTTTTTTACAGGCATTGTTGAATATTCTTCAGCAATAACATTATCTTCAATTGTTATCTTGTCACCTTTTGAGAAAAGAAATAAATTCCTTTCTTTATACGACTTCTTCCCCTTATGATTTAAAAAGATTTTATTATCCATACAAAACTCAAAGTGTTTTTTCGTCCACCTGAAGGTAAGGGTTTTATTTTTATCTTCCGTGAATTTATACAATTGAACTTTCATTGTTATTACTTCTACTTATAAATTATTAGGTTAATAACGATACTCTAAAGCCTTATGCGAATCAACTATGACAGGATGAAAAATCACCAACATACATTTAGATCATAATAACTGCCTAATTTTTCCGCTAGTTATTAATGTAATCATTCTGATACTTAATCACCATTACACTCAGAACCTAAAACGATAGTGGCCGCCCTATAACAGCCACTAACATTTAACTTAATGTTTAACCATGACGTGGCGGACGACGGTGTAATCCTCCAGCCCATAAAGTGACATATCCTTGCCGTAACCAGAAAGTTTCTGCCCACCGTGCGGCATTTCACTTACCAGCATGAAATGGGTATTGACCCAGGTACAACCATATTGCAGCCGTGCGCTGACGCGATGCGCCCTGCCCACATCTTTCGTCCATACCGAAGATGCAAGTCCGTACTGGCTGTCATTCGCCCAGTTCACCACCTGTTCTTCGTTGTCGAAGAGCGTAACACTCACTACTGGACCAAATACCTCTTTTTGCACGATGGCATCGTCCTGTAATGCGCCAGCCAGCAGCGTCGGCGCATAGTAATAGCCATTACCCTTGCGCTTTTCACCGCCAGTGATCACTTTGATGTGCCCTGTCGCTTTCGCCTCTTCTACTGCCTTGCTGACGCGTTCGAGATGCGCCAGCGAGCTTAAAGGTCCAAGCTCCGTAGACTCGTCATCCGGCGCACCAGATTTTAACGTTGCCACTGCAGCACCGAGTTTTTCCACCAGCGTATCGTAAATGCCTCTTTGCGCGTAGATCCGACAAGCCGCAGTACAATCCTGTCCGGCATTGTAATAGCCAAATGTACGTACACCTTCGACCACTGCTTCAATATCCGCATCATCAAAAACAATCACTGGCGCTTTGCCACCAAGTTCCATATGAGTACGCTTAATGGACGGCGCGGTATGGCTGATGATGTGCTCGCCGGTGGCGATAGAGCCCGTCAGCGACACCATCCGCACTTTAGGATGTCCGGTCAGCGGATCGCCCACCGTTTTGCCTCTGCCAAACAGTACGTTAATCACGCCTGCCGGGAAGATATCTTTCGCCAGCTCTGCCAACTTCAACGCGGTCAGCGGGGTAATTTCTGATGGTTTAAGCACTACGCAGTTCCCTGCCGCCAGCGCCGGAGCAAGTTTCCACGCGGCCATCATCAGCGGATAATTCCACGGTGCGATAGAAGTCACGACCCCCAACGGATCGCGACGGATCATCGAAGTATGACCTTCAAGATATTCACCTGCCGCCAGACCATTCAGACAGCGCGCCGCACCCGCGAAAAAGCGAAAAACATCGACAATCGCCGGGATTTCATCATTGAACGCACTATGCAGCGGTTTGCCACAATTACGGGACTCCAGTTCGGCAAAAACCTGACCATTTTCTTCGATTACATCAGCCAGTTTCAGCAGACATTCCGCACGCACTTTCGGCGTGGTTTTCCCCCATTCGGCAAATGCTGCATCTGCCGCGCGCACAGCAGCATCGACCTGCTCTGCGGATGCCTCGGCAATCTCCAGTAAAACGTCCCCCGTTGCCGGATTATAGACAGGCTGTTTTTCCCCTTCGCCGCTAACCAGTTCTCCGTTAATCAGTAACTTATGTTGCATAGCATATTCCTGTATCAGTGGTTATTGACCATTGTCGCCTTCGCGGGTTAGCCACCAGGCTCCCAGGATCGGCAAGGTTGTTACCAACATAACCAGCAGTGCCACCACGTTAGTTACCGGTACATCACGCGGTCGCCCAAGCTGATTGAGCAACCACAACGGTAACGTTCGTTCATGACCTGCCGTAAAGGTCGTAACGATGATTTCATCGAACGACAAGGCAAACGCCAGCATTCCTCCTGCCAGTAGCGCCGAACTGAGATTCGGCAACACTACGTAGCGGAAGGTTTGCCAGCCATTGGCCCCAAGATCCATTGACGCCTCAACCAGACTCCACGAGGTGCGGCGAAAACGGGCGATGACATTGTTAAACACCACAACTACACAAAAAGTCGCATGACCGACCACGATGGTGAAAAATCCCGGCTCCAGATTGATGGTTTTAAAGGCGGTTAATAACGCCAGACCAGTGACAATGCCCGGCAGCGCAATGGGCAGCAGCAGTAACAGCGAAATGGCGTTTTTGCCGAAAAAGTCTCGTCGCCACAGCGCGGCAGCTGCCAGCGTCCCTAACACCAGCGCGATTAATGTCGCCAGCGCTGCCACTTTAAGTGACAGTGTCACGGCATCAAGAATATCACTACGCTGTGCTGCCACGCCAAACCAGCGCAGCGTCAGGCCTTGCGGTGGAAAACTAAACGCCGCATCTTCAGTGTTAAACGCATAGGCGGCGATAATCAGGATAGGAAAATGTAGGAAAACAACGCCGCCCCAGGCCGCCAGTTTGAGGAAAAACGGTGCGCGTTCAGAGTGCATCGAACGCTCCCAGACGTTTCACGAACGCCAGGTACAGTGCGATAAGAACAATCGGCACCAGGGTGAATGCCGCCGCCATCGGCATATTGCCAATCGCCCCCTGCTGGGAATAAACCATATTGCCGATAAAATATCCTGGCGGGCCAACCAGCTGCGGGACGATAAAATCGCCCAGTGTGAGTGAGAAGGTAAAGATAGAGCCAGCGGCAATACCCGGGATCGCCAGCGGCAGCACCACATAGCGAAAGGTTTGTCGTGGACGTGCGCCGAGATCAGCTGACGCCTGCAACAATGACGGCGGCAAACGCTCAAGCGCTGCCTGCACGGGCAGGATCATGAACGGCAGCCAGATATAGAGAAACACCAGAAAGCGCCCCAGCCCGGAAGTTGACAGCGTATTGCCGCCCACCGCAGGTAATGTAAGGAACGCTGTCAGCAGTGGTTCCAGCCCAAGATGTTGTAAAAACCACTGAGCCACGCCATCTTTTGCCAGCAATAACGTCCAGGCATAGGCTTTAACAATGTAGCTCGCCCACATCGGCAACATTACCGCAATATAAAAAAACGCTTTCATTTTCCCGCTGGTATAGCGCGCCATATACCACGCTATTGGAAAAGCCAGAATGGCGCTGGCGATAGTGACTGCCACAGCCATAGTCAGCGTGCGGAGAATGATGTCGTAATTCGCCGGATTAAACAGCGCACGGATGTTCGCCAGCGTCAGTTCCGGCGTTACCGACATGGTGAAATCGTCAAAGGTATAAAAGCCCTGCCATAACAGCGTTAGCAGCGAGCCGAAATAGACAATGCCAAACCACATTAGCGGGCCAAGCAGCAGCAAAAACAGCCCCAGCCCCGGATTCCGCCAGAAGAAACCGGACACCTTACCCAGACCTGGACGTGAAGGTGATTGCAATACGTTCATCGCCATTCACCTCTCCTCAACCAGCGGCACCATCACATCACGCGACCAGGAAACCATCACCTGTTGTCCGGGCGTGAGCGTGGCAGGCAGTTCTTCGCCTGTCATATTGGCCTGACTCACCAGCAGTTTTTCACCGCCGTTCAATTTCAGTTCAAAACGAGTTGCCGCGCCCTGATATTGCACCGCCTGGATCGTGCCATTGGCCTGCAGTTCACCAGGGGTGTTGAGGCGGATATGTTCCGGCCGCAGGGCGAAGCTTCCCGTCATGCCACAAAGTTTCTCTGCCATCAGTCCATCAAAAACATTCGATGTACCAACGAACCCGGCAACAAACGGCGTGCGCGGGCGCATATAGAGATCGCGCGGGGAATCGACCTGCTCAATGCGTCCATTATTGAAAACCGCCACACGATCGGACATCGATAACGCTTCGCCCTGATCGTGGGTAACGAAGATAAAAGTGATACCGAGAGACTGTTGCAGTTTTTTCAGTTCCAGCTGCATCTGCTCACGCAATTTGAGATCCAGTGCGCCGAGTGGTTCATCCAACAGCAATACGCGCGGTTCATTCACCAATGCTCTGGCGATAGCAACCCGCTGGCGCTGACCACCAGAAAGTTGTGACGGTTTACGTTGCTGTACAAACCCCAACGCCACTTTCTCCAGCGCCTCTTGCGCCATTGCGTGCCGCTGCTTTTTATTCACGCCTTTGACCATCAGCCCATAGGCGACATTGTCAAGAATCGACATATGCGGAAATAGCGCGTAGTCCTGAAAGACAGTATTCACGTCCCGCTCCCACGGTGGCAGATTGCTGGCGGGTTTACCAAAGATAGAGATAGCCCCGCCGGAAAGCTGTTCGAAGCCAGCAATCAGGCGCAGGCAGGTGGTTTTGCCGGAGCCGGACGGCCCCAGCATAGAGAAGAACTCACCATCTTTTATCGCAATACTGACGCCATCTACTGCGCGCACGTCACCGTACAACCGCGAGACGTTGTCAAACTCCACTGCGTACGTCATAAAACACCCCAGCGAAGTTAGCGACCGCCCATAATGGCAATGTAATCCTGCGTCCAGCGACTGTAGGGAACAAACTTGCCCCCTTCTGCGATAGGCGTTTTCCAGAAGGCGATTTTATCGAAATAGTTAAAGCCGTTGGTTTCACAACCTTTTTCGCCTAATAACGGACTGGCTTTACACCCTTGCGGCACTACCGGTAACGAGCCAAACCAGGCCGCCACATCGCCCTGCACTTTTGGCGTTAATGACCAGTTCATCCATTTGTAGGCGCAAACCGGATGTTTCGCTTCGCTATGCAGCATGGTGGTATCAGCCCAACCGGTAACACCCTCCTTCGGGAAAACGGTAGCAACAGGCTGGCCTTCGGCTTTCAAGGCGTTGGCCTGATAGGGCCATGCACTGGAAGCAACCACACCCTCGTTTTTGAAATCGCTCATTTGCACGGTAGTGTCATGCCAGTAGCGATGGATCAAACTATGTTGAGCGCGCAGCACTTTCAGCACCGCCTGGTACTGTTCTTCGGTGAGTTGATACGGATCGCTGATGCCCAACTGCGGCTGAGTGGCTTTAACGAACAACGCAGCGTCCGCAATGTAGATAGGGCCATCATAAGCCTGAACGCGGCCTTTATTGCTCTTGCCGTCCTGCAGATTTTGCTCAACAAAAACCACTTGCCAGCTATCCGGCGGCGTCGGGAAGGTTTTAGTGTTGTACATCAGCAGGTTCGGCCCCCATTGGTAAGGTGTACCGTAAACTTTGCCGCCAACGTTAAACCAGTCGCCTTTAACCACGCGCGGATCGAGCGTTTTCCAGTTGGTAATCAAGGCGGTATTAATCGGCTGCACGCGTTTACCCATAATCAAACGCAGCGAGGCATCGCCGGATGCCGTAACCAGATCGTAACCCCCTTTGGTCATCAGACTGACCATTTCATCGGAAGTCGCGGCGGTTTTAACATTCACCGCGCAGCCTGTCTCTTTTTCGAATTGCGTTACCCAGTCGTATTGTTTATCAGTTTGTCCGCGTTCGATATATCCCGGCCAGGCGATAATATCCAGTCGCCCTTCCGGTTTATCTAAATTGGTAGGCGGTTCGGCGGCGTGAGCGGTCATTATTGTCATGCTGAGCGCACACAGGCTGCTGCGGGCAAATGTCTTGCTCATAAGGTCTTACTCCTGTCGTAATTAATTGTTCAGCCGCCGTGCCGTAAAAATATCTCCTTGTTTAACCATAGACGGCGGCTTGCAGGCACACCTTCGCCCCTGAGAAAATTTAATCAGGTTGTGAGCTACCGCGCATTATGCCGTCTGTAAGGTTATCTTCTGGAGTATAGACAAGGAGTTAGGAAATATGACTGCTATTCGAAATTCATATTACCCAATCTAAGAGGAATTAAATTAAACGCTATTACAGCCGTTCTTGAATAAGTTTGCCTAATTGTTTTACCGCCTGTTCTTCACGTTCTCCCCACTGCCACGCGGTATTAAAACGAAAAAAACGTGACCAGTTTTCACCGGTAGAAAACATTTTACCCGGCGCAATACTGATATGATGCGTCAGTGCTGCCAGGCTTAGTTCGCCCGCATCTAACGGCGCGGGGAGTTCCAGCCAGAGAAAATAACCGCTGTCATTATGATGAATTTTCACTTCCGCAGGCAGATAACGCAGCAGTGCCTGCCAGGCACGTTGTTTACGTTCCGCAAGCTGGCGACGCAGGCGACGAAGATGGGCGTCGTATCGGCGCGTGGAAAGGTAATCCACCAGCGCAAGCTGCATCGGTGAGCTGGTGGAAAGCGTACTCATCAACTGCAAGCGTTGAATTTTACGTGCATGTTTTCCGGCGGCGACCCAACCAATACGAAAACCAGGCACCAGACATTTCGAAAACGAAGAGCAATGCAAAACGCCATCGTGGCGATCCCACGCTTTCGCAGGCAGCGGTTTTTCCCGTCCAAAATAAAGTTCGCTGTAAACGTCATCTTCAATCAGCGTTACGTTGTACTGATTGAGCAACGCCACCAGTTGTGCTTTTTTTTGCGGCGTTAAGGTAAATCCGAGTGGATTCTGGCTATTAGTCATCAGCCAGCACGCTTTCACCGGATACTCCTGCAACGCCAGTTCCAGCGCCTGAAGATCGATCCCTTCTTTAACATCCGTCGCTACCGATAACGCTTTCAGCCGTAGCCGTTCCAGCGCCTGCAACGCGCCATAGAAACAAGGATTCTCTACTATCACCCAATCGCCCGGTTCAGTTACCGCTTGCAAACTGAGGTTTAATGCTTCTAACGCCCCGGCAGTGATGACAATTTCATCAGGAGAAATGGTGATGCCCTGTAAGGCATAGCGACGAGCAATAGCCTGACGCAGTTCTGCGTTTCCTGGCGGTAAGTTTTCAATCACACTCATCGCTGTGGCGGTTTTGCTTACCTGCGCCAGCGAGCGGTTTAGTTGTTGGAGGGGGAAAAGTCGCGGGTCGGGAAAGGCCGAGGCAAACGGAACGACCGACGGATCGCGACTGGCCTGCAACATATCAAAAATATAAGTGTTGATATCGACTGCTTCATCTCGAGTGACTGGAATGACTGGCACTTTCGGCATTTTTATTGCCTGTGGCGCAACGTAATAACCCGACTGCGGTCGTGCGATAATATATCCCTGACTTTCGAGCAACTGATAGGCATGGCTGACAGTCATAAAGCTCATGCCAGAAAGCGCCACCTGGTCACGCAACGAAGGCAAACGATCGCCGGGTTGCCAGATACCCGACGCAATCTGCTCGCGTAATTGTTCTGCAAGCTGCTGGTATTTTTTCATTATCGAATCGTAATTATGTGCAGATGATTCGGCAGTCTATATCAGTTGTTAAAAATGACAACTTTTCGTTAACTGTAATTAAACCATCACCAGCGATAACTCTTTGCCAAGCGCCTTTGCCGCGAGCTGGACGGCGTCGATTTTTGTCGCATGATGCAAGTTAAATAGGCGAGTAATCTCCTGTTTAGGTTTGCCAATTCGCCTGGCTAACTCTTGCTGAGTGATTTCTGACTGTAAAAAAGCATTTAACAGCAATACCTTAGAGGCGACGCTCAAAGGTACTTCAATAAAGTGATCATGACTATTTAATGGCGAAGGTAAAGGGATAAGCTCGTTATCTTCAAAATAAAAATCAAATGCGGTCAGTAAAGCATCTTTTGCCGCTTCCATCGCTTCAGCGACAGTTTCGCCCTGCGTCAACGCTTCAGGGATATCCACAAAAGAAACCATATAACCGCCTTCCGGCGCGGATGTAAGAGTGACGGGATAACGCATAATTTCGACTGTCTCTCGCATGTCATTAACCTTTTTAATTGGCGATTAACTCAAACCGAGTTGTTTCAGGATTGCTTTACGCAATGGTTCTTTAATCTCATCGCAGGGGTGACGCGGCATGACACTGCGCCTCCCATGAAACCTGAGTTTCAAATGGTTGCTGCCATTCGCTACATCGACGCCCTGAGATTCGAGCCAACGTCTGAACTCGCTTTGTTTCACATCGCCTCCCTGCCGCTGAGTATATCAACAAAGTAAACATTAGTGTTTACCTCCGTGTGTAATTTGCTCGAAAATAGCACTTAATCGCCGCAACGGCAGAATGCAATGCAAAATCAGGAAGGAAGATTCCAGAATTTCTTTGCGCTAATTTGCAAAACTGAATAATAACCTAAAGAAACTATCGGCATCATAGAGGCAAAAGGTAAGAAAAAGGTGGCAGGATGTTTACGAAGGCGTTATCGGTTGTCTTATTAACATGTGCGCTGTTCTCAGGACAACTCATGGCAGGGCACAAAGGTCATGAATTTGTGTGGGTAAAGAATGTGGGTCATCAGCTGCGTCATGAAGCGGACAGCGATGAATTGCGTGCTGTGGCGGAAGAGTCGGCGGAAGGTTTGCGCGAGCATTTTTACTGGCAAAAATCGCGCAAACCAGAAGCGGGACAACGTTGAGTCGTTTGATGCCGGATGCGGCGTGACGCCTTACCCGGCAGGCAATATCATGCAGATTCAATAAGTGGTGAGTAACCAGAAAACTGGCGTTTTACCCTTTTCGCTTCGGCAATGTTTTCAGCAGCTCATCCGGACTTACGGATGCCACTACGCTTCCCGGTAAAGGCATTTTCAGTATATGATTTTTGATTTTGCCAATGACGTGCATCTCGCATGGGCGGCAATCAAACTTTAGCGTTAATACTTCATCGCCGTTAACCAGTTGCATTGGCGTAGCCTTCCAGCTTTTGATATTGCCTTTCGCCTGTTTCGGGCACAAATTAAAGGCAAAGCGCAGACAATGCTTGGTGATCATCACCGGGACTTCGCCCTTCTCTTCATGTGCCTCATACGCCGCGTCAATCAGCTGCACACCATAGCGATGATAAAATTCACGCGCTTTCTGGTTGTAAACGTTCGCGAGGAAACTCAGATGCGTTTGCGGATAAACCGGCGCAGGATCAGCAACCGGTTTACGGCTGCCGCGCTGGTAACTGGCAAGACGCGCAGCATCCAGCATGTCAGCAGCTTCACGGCGGAACTGGTTTAACAGACTGTTTGGTACAAACAGCGCCCCCGGCAAATTAATTTGCACATCGCGGGCGTAATAGATGGTTTGCCCCAGTTTTGCCAGACCATCCTTCAGATTGTTCATTGCTTTTTCGGCGTTATTGGCTTCGTCGAACTGCCCATCCAGCGTATGCGTGATGCTGACCCCCTCTTCACTGGTGAGGGTCAGAATCAGTTGTTCCTGCCAACCGCCCAGTTCAATGTCTACCGCCACCCGACGTTCGCTGGAGGTTTTTGTCAGTGCCTGCTGCCAGTTATGATCAAGATTACGGTTTAGTGGGTGATGCGGGCGAATTTTGTGCAAATCTGCTGGCATTTCATTGGGCCAGACGCGGTACTGATTTTCTCCGGTTTTCTCGA
>OATN01000568.1_pt1 | contig 10614 bp, 6 predicted proteins | sample 1501211 | NCBI WGS metagenome assembly OATN01 (sample SAMEA2579978, study PRJEB22360) | human gut metagenome | reverse complement strand
CACGTTTCGACTCATCAGCAATCCACGCTGCCAGCACCGAGCGGTTCTCATCCGGTGAAGCAAAAGCGATATGGCTGTCGCCCGTACCGGCAAATTTGCCGCCGTAAGCGCGATAGTTATTGGTGGCAACGAGGAACATAGCGTTCGGATCAATCGGCTTGCCATTAAAGGTCAGGTTCTTAATCCTTTCCGCATTGGCATTAATCATCTGGCACTCGCCGTCATAACGGGCGGGCTGGGTAACATCAATCTGATAATTCACACCATCAATAACATCAAAGTTATAGGTGCGGAAACCGTCCCAGTTGATGAGTGACTGTGGTTTCGTGCTGTTGGGATCAATCTGGTTAAACTGTCCGGCGGAGCACTCCAGCCACTCTTTCACCTCTTTACCGCTGGCTTTCACCACAATCAGCGTATTGGGATAGAGATAAAGATCGGCGGCATTACGGAAGGTCAACTGGCCTTTTTCCACCTCCACATAGCTTGCCGGGTCATTTTTGCGACCACCAACTTTAAACGGTGCGGCAGCTGAAAGCACCGGCAGTTTTGCCAGATCCGGATCGCCCTGAATGTAATGTTCGACATACGCTTTTTGCGCGTTGTTCACTACTTGCACGGTCGGATCGTCCTGCACCAGCGCCAGATAGCTATACATATTGTCGGCAGATTTACCGATTGGCTTGCTGACGAACTGGCGTGTAGCATCGTGATCGGCTTTGAGTGTTTCTACCAGCTTGCTGTCTTCCGCCGCGAGGGATTTTTTATTGGCGATGTCGTAAATCGGCCGTGCTTCCGCTTTCGCCTGCGTCACCTGCCATTTACCGCTGTCATTACTGAGTTGTAAGTCGACCACCCCAAGATGATCGCCCCACATGCCTGGCATTACCGCCGGAACACCATTCAGCGTGCCTTTGGCGATATCAGCCCCTTCGATATCAGCAAAATCTTTACCCGGGAAAACGGCGTGAGCATGGCCAAACATAATGGCGTTAACGCCCGGAATTTCACTGAGGTAATAAACTGAGTTTTCCGCCATTACTTTATACGGATCGGCAGACAGCCCGGAATGCGCCAGAACGACAACGACATCGGCACCTTTCTCGCGCATTTCAGGCACGTATTTGCGCACGGTTTCGGTAATATCATTCACCGTCACTTTTCCGGATAAATTAGCTTTATCCCAGCCCATGATTTGCGGCGGCACGACGCCAATATAGCCAATCTTCAGCGTCTGTTTTTTTCCGTCTTTATCGACCACTTCGGTGTCTTTAATTAAATACGGTGTAAACATTGGCTGTTTGGTTCTGGCGTCAATGACGTTGGCATTTACATAAGGGAATTTCGCTCCTGCCAGCGCATTTTTCAGGTAATCCAGACCGTAGTTAAACTCGTGGTTGCCAAGCGTTCCGACGGTATAGTCCAGCGTATTTAATGCCTTATAGACCGGGTGAATATCACCTGCTTTTAATCCTTTCGCCGACATGTAATCGGCCAGCGGACTCCCCTGAATCAAATCGCCGTTATCGACCAGTACGCTGTTTTTAACTTCATTGCGGGCATCGTTAATCAGGCTTGCCGTACGTACCAGTCCGAATTTTTCCGTGGCGGTGTCTTTGTAATAATCGAAATCCATCATGTTGCTATGCAGATCAGTGGTTTCCATGATACGCAGATCGACCGTCGCTGCATTCACACTGGCGGCAATCAGCGTGGCCAGGAGCGTTGCGCTAAACTTAATCATCAGGGACATCCTTTTATCATCGGGAATACGAAAGAAAAGGGAGAATAAACGTCTTACTTATAGAACAGTGAAGAATGCCACAATTTTACGCTTTGAAAATGATGACACTATCACAGTTGGCGCATTCATTAACGATAGGGTATAAGTAAAACAATAAGTTAACACCGCTCACAGAGACGAGGTGGAGAAATGTTAGATCAAGTATGCCAGCTTGCACGGAATGCAGGCGATGCCATTATGCAGGTCTACGACGGGACGAAACCGATGGACGTCGTCAGCAAAGCGGACAATTCTCCGGTAACGGCAGCGGATATTGCCGCACACACCGTTATCATGGACGGTTTACGTACGCTGACACCGGATATTCCGGTCCTTTCTGAAGAAGATCCTCCCGGTTGGGAAGTCCGTCAGCACTGGCAGCGTTACTGGCTGGTAGACCCACTGGATGGTACTAAAGAGTTTATTAAACGTAATGGCGAATTCACCGTTAACATTGCGCTCATTGACCATGGCAAACCGATTTTAGGCGTGGTGTATGCGCCGGTAATGAACGTAATGTACAGCGCGGCAGAAGGCAAAGCGTGGAAAGAAGAGTGCGGTGTGCGCAAGCAGATTCAGGTCCGCGATGCGCGCCCGCCGCTGGTGGTTATCAGCCGTTCCCATGCAGATGCGGAGCTGAAAGAGTATCTGCAACAGCTTGGCGAACATCAGACCACGTCCATCGGCTCTTCGCTGAAATTCTGCCTGGTGGCGGAAGGACAGGCGCAGCTGTACCCGCGCTTCGGACCAACGAATATTTGGGACACCGCCGCTGGACATGCTGTGGCTGCAGCTGCCGGAGCGCACGTTCACGACTGGCAGGGTAAACCGCTGGATTACACTCCGCGCGAGTCGTTCCTGAATCCGGGGTTCAGAGTGTCTATTTATTAATTAATTTATGCAGCAGGTCCATCACTTGCTGCACCTCTTCCGGTGTGAGCGCCCCGTCTTTGGCCCATTGCACGCGACCGTCTTTATCCAGCACCACTACAGCAGAACTTTCTTCATCCAGCTGCCAGGCACCGCGCGCGACGCCATTGCTATCGACAATAAACTGCGACCAGGGATAAAGCTTTTTATTACTCTCCAGACTGTTGCGCACAAACATGCCGGAACCCGGAATCGCGTCGTCGGTGTTAACAATGGTGGTGGTCTGGTAACGATCGTGCGGTAACTTCGCTGATTTAATCGCTTCAATCAGCGTCGCGTTTTTCTCTTTTGCAGAGGTGCGACCAGCAATATGTTGCAGTACCCGCACTTTTCCCACTAACTGCGCGCTGTTCCAGGTTTTGTAGCTAAACTGATCTTTATCAAGCACCAACTCGCCCCGATCGGTAATGCCAATCGGCGGCACTCGCTGACCGGTTTCGAACTGATGTGCGGAAGCCGTCATCGGCAACAGCAGGCAGGTGAGTGCCAGAATCTTGCGTAGGGTCATGGTGTTTCCTTCTTATGATATGCAGGTGATCCGACCACTTGGGTCTGAGTTTTAATCATATGTGCTATTTATCGAATTTCCCGCAAGTGTGATGCCAGTTTGCGGTCAAGCGCACAAATCATATGAAAAATGAATGCTTATACTGAAGACCGCGCTTCGGTAAAAAGATAATTCTGAATAATTGTAACCTTTAGGTAAAAAAAGTTATACGCGGTGGAAACATTGCTCGGATAGTCTATAGTCACTAGGCATTAAAATTTGCGCCTCATAATAGTTGGGCCGATTGTGGCACCGCACAGGCGTAATACTCAGCAGGAGATAACAATGAAAATTTTCCAACGGTACAACCCACTTCAGGTGGCGAAGTACGTAAAGATCCTGTTCCGTGGACGGTTATACATCAAGGACGTTGGCGCTTTTGAATTCGATAAGGGTAAGATCCTTATCCCAAAAGTGAAGGATAAGCTGCATTTGTCAGTGATGTCCGAAGTTAACCGTCAGGTTATGCGTCTGCAAACAGAGATGGCTTAACCAAAGTGCTATGCAGTAATAAGACGGCTCCTGATTCAGGAGCCGTTGATGTTTCTGGGGGTTACGCGACGCTTTCTTCTTTATCTTTAGCGTCAGGCAGTTTTGGCGAAAGGGCGGTGGCCTTGCTGTCGATCCGGGTCACCAGCAGCTGGTCGATGCGGTAGTTATCGATATCCACCACTTCAAATTTGTAGCCGGCGAATTTCACCGAATCGGTGCGTTTCGGGATCTTACGCAGCATAAACATCATAAAGCCGCCGATGGTTTCGTAGTTGCCCGACTGCGGGAACTCGTCAATATCCAGCACGCGCATGACGTCGTCAATCGGAGTGCCGCCGTCAATCAGCCATGAGTTCTCATCACGGGCGACAATCTGCTCTTCCAGTCCCTGACCGACCAGATCGCCCATCAGCGTGGTCATCACGTCGTTGAGGGTGATGATCCCCACTACCAGCGCGTACTCGTTCATGATCACCGCGAAGTCTTCTCCTGCGGTTTTAAAACTTTCCAACGCCTCTGAAAGGGTTAACGTATCCGGCACAATCAGCGTGTTGCGAATTTGTACGCCGCTGTTCAGTGCCAGGCTTTGGTTAGCCAGCACGCGGTTCAGCAGGTCTTTAGAATCGACATAGCCGATGATGTGGTCAATATCTTCATTACAGACGAGGAACTTAGAGTGCGGATGTTCCGCCACCTTATTTTTCAGACTTTGCTCATCTTCGTGGAGATCAAACCAAATCACGTTTTCACGCGGTGTCATTGAAGACGGAACGGTACGGGATTCCAGCTCAAAGACGTTTTCAATCAGCTCGTGTTCCTGTTTACGTAACACGCCCGCCAGCGCACCGGCTTCCACTACCGCGTAGATGTCATCAGAAGTGATGTCATCTTTACGTACCATTGGCAGTTTGAAAATACGGAAGATTATGTTCGCCAGGCCGTTGAAGAACCACACCAGCGGGGTGCAAACGTACAGGCAGAAGCGCATCGGGTTGATGATACGCAAAGCCACAGCTTCTGGCGCAATCATACCGATGCGTTTCGGGGTTAAATCCGCAAACAGGATAAACATGCCAGTCACTAACGAGAAAGAGAGAATAAAGCTCAGTTGCTCAGAGAGCTCTGCCGACATATAGCGGGAGAACAGGCTGTGAAAAGCTGGAGAAAATGCCGCATCACCGACGATACCGCCGAGAATCGCCACTGCGTTCAGACCGATTTGGACCACGGTAAAGAACATGCCGGGATTTTCCTGCATATTCAGAACGCGTTGGGCATTTATATTGCCTTCATCAGCCAGCAGTTTAAGTTTGATTTTGCGTGAGGCGGCAAGCGAGATCTCGGACATCGAGAAGAACGCACTTACAGCGATCAAGCAGAGTATGACTAAAATACTGTTTAACATATCTTATCCGACCTTTCAGGCCAGATCCTCGGAAGGGGAAGTTGATTAATTTGTGTGAAATACACATTGAAAGCCGATTCGAAGAAAGTGAACCGGCATTTTCAGTGGCTAGTATAGCGTAAGGTACTGTAAAGTCGCCAGAGGGTTAAAATTCAGACTGCTGATAAATGCAATACTGCCTGATGCGCTATGCCGATCAGGCCTACGCAGTCCTTGCAATATATTGAATTTGGACGATTTTGTAGGCCTGGTAAGGCGTTTACGCCGCATCCGGCATAAATAAAGCGCACTTTATCAACAATCTACATTTGTACCCGTAACGCTATGCTTCCGGTGGCAGACAGACGCCAATTCCGCCAATTCCACAGTAACCATACGGGTTTTTATGCAGATATTGCTGGTGGTCATCTTCGGCATAATAAAACGGTGTGGCGTTAGCGATTTCCGTGGTGATGCGACGATCGTCATCGGCGGCAAGCATCGCCGCCTGAAAACGTTCCAGACTGGCGCGAGCTGCGGCATCCTGTTCTGGGGTCAGCGGATAAATCGCTGAACGATACTGCGTGCCGTGGTCATTGCCCTGACGCATTCCTTGGGCGGGATCGTGATTCTCCCAAAATACCTGTAGCAACTGCTCATAGCTGATGACGGAAGGATCGTAAACAATGCGTACCGCTTCGGCATGACCCGTATCACCGGAGCACACTTCCCGATAAGTCGGATTTGGCGTATAGCCGCCGGTATAGCCTGCGGCGGTGCTGTAAACGCCGGGTAACTGCCAGAACAGACGCTCCACACCCCAGAAACAACCCATCGCAAAAATGGCAATCTCCATTCCGTCAGGTACATTGGTCATTGAGTGACCGTTGACCGCATGCAGCGTGGCTACGGGCATCGGGGTGTTACGTCCAGGCAGGGCATCGGCGGGGGAAACCAGATGCTTTTTATCAAATAAACTCATGGTGTCGCTCTCCCGAAAATCGGTCATTGGGGTTAAGGTTGTAACAAGAGGCGTATTTGCACACAATAACCGCCGTGAATAGGTCTAAAGTAAAACATAAGAAATATTTGGGGTTTAGTCTGCTTTTTAATCCATATTACTGGATTTTTGTTAAGCCGTTTAACGGCGTTCCAGGGGCAGGAAAAAAGGATATTCAGGAGAAAATGTGCGCTATATCCGACAGTTATGCTGTGTAAGCTTACTCTGCTTAAGCGGATCTGCCGTCGCCGCGAACGTCCGTCTACAGGTCGAGGGGTTATCGGGACAGCTGGAAAAGAACGTTCGTGCGCAGCTTTCTACGATTGAAAGTGATGAAGTGACGCCAGACCGTCGCTTTCGCGCACGCGTCGATGATGCCATCCGCGAAGGTCTGAAAGCGCTGGGTTATTACCAGCCGACCATTGAATTTGATCTCCGTCCACCGCCAAAGAAAGGACGGCAGGTATTGATCGCTAAAGTCACGCCAGGCGTGCCGGTGTTAATTGGCGGCACCGATGTGGTATTGCGCGGCGGCGCGCGGACCGATAAAGACTATTTGAAATTGCTCGATACTCGCCCGGCTATTGGCACGGTACTGAACCAGGGCGATTATGAAAATTTCAAAAAGTCCTTAACCAGCATTGCGTTGCGTAAAGGTTATTTCGATAGCGAATTTACCAAAGCGCAGCTGGGCATTGCGCTCGGCCTGCATAAAGCCTTCTGGGATATTGATTATAACAGTGGCGAACGTTACCGCTTTGGGCATGTGACCTTTGAAGGATCACAAATCCGCGATGAATACCTGCAAAATCTGGTGCCGTTTAAAGAGGGCGATGAGTACGAATCGAAAGATCTGGCGGAACTGAACCGCCGACTTTCTGCTACCGGCTGGTTTAACTCGGTGGTGGTGGCTCCACAATTTGATAAAGCGCGCGAAACGAAAGTATTACCATTGACGGGCGTGGTTTCGCCGCGAACAGAAAACACCATCGAAACCGGGGTCGGTTACTCTACGGACGTGGGACCGCGCGTGAAAGCGACGTGGAAAAAGCCGTGGATGAACTCTTATGGTCACAGTCTGACCACCAGTACCAGTATTTCCGCGCCGGAACAGATCCTCGACTTCAGCTATAAAATGCCGCTGCTGAAGAATCCACTGGAACAATATTATTTGGTGCAGGGCGGTTTTAAGCGCACTGACCTGAACGATACCGAGTCTGACTCCACTACGCTGGTGGCTTCTCGCTACTGGGATCTCTCCAGCGGCTGGCAGCGTGCCATTAACCTGCGCTGGAGTCTCGACCACTTTACTCAGGGTGAAATTACCAACACCACGATGCTGTTTTATCCTGGGGTGATGATTAGCCGCACGCGTTCTCGTGGTGGCCTGATGCCAACCTGGGGCGACTCGCAACGCTACTCTATCGACTACTCCAACACGGCCTGGGGTTCAGATGTCGATTTCTCCGTTTTCCAGGCACAAAACGTCTGGATCCGCACACTGTACGATCGCCATCGTTTTGTGACACGCGGCACGCTGGGCTGGATTGAAACCGGTGATTTCGACAAAGTACCGCCGGATCTGCGTTTTTTCGCCGGGGGCGACCGCAGTATTCGTGGCTACAAATACAAATCTATCGCTCCGAAATACGCCAACGGTGACCTGAAAGGGGCCTCGAAGTTGATAACCGGATCGCTGGAGTACCAGTACAACGTGACCGGAAAATGGTGGGGCGCGGTGTTTGTCGATAGTGGCGAAGCGGTAAGCGATATTCGCCGCAGCGACTTTAAAACCGGTACCGGGGTCGGCGTACGCTGGGAATCGCCGGTCGGGCCAATCAAACTCGATTTTGCCGTACCGGTCGCGGATAAAGACGAACACGGGTTACAGTTTTACATCGGTCTGGGGCCAGAATTATGAGTTTATGGAAAAAAATCAGCCTCGGCGTGGTTATCGTTATCTTACTGTTGCTGGGATCGGTGGCGTTTCTGGTGGGCACCACCAGCGGCCTGCATCTGGTATTTAAAGCGGCGGATCGCTGGGTGCCAGGACTGGATATTGGCAAGGTCACCGGCGGCTGGCGCGATCTCACCTTGTCTGACGTTCGTTATGAGCAGCCAGGCGTGGCGGTAAAAGCGGGTAATCTGCATCTGGCGGTCGGTCTTGAGTGCCTGTGGAACAGCAGTGTTTGTATTAATGATCTGGCGCTGAAAGACATCCAGGTCAATATCGACAGCAAAAAAATGCCCCCTTCTGAACAGGTTGAAGAAGAGGAAGATAGCGGTCCGCTGGATCTCTCCACGCCGTATCCCATCACCCTGACACGGGTGGCACTGGACAACGTCAACATCAAGATTGATGACACCACGGTATCGGTGATGGACTTCACCTCCGGCCTGAACTGGCAGGAGAAAACCCTGACCCTGAAACCGACGTCGCTGAAAGGCCTGCTGATTGCTCTGCCGAAAGTGGCGGAAGTGGCGCAGGAAGAAGTGGTCGAACCGAAAATTGAAAATCCGCAGCCGGAGGAAAAGCCGCTCGGCGAAACGCTGAAAGATCTCTTTTCTCGCCCGGTATTGCCGGAAATGACCGACGTGCATTTGCCGCTTAACCTGAACATTGAAGAGTTTAAGGGCGAGCAGCTGCGCGTGACGGGCGACACGGACATCACCGTGAGCACCATGCTGCTGAAAGTGAGCAGCATTGACGGCAATACTAAACTGGACGCCCTGGATATCGATTCCAGTCAAGGGATCGTCAACGCCAGCGGCACGGCGCAGCTGTCAGACAACTGGCCGGTGGATATCACCCTCAACAGCACACTGAACGTGGAGCCGTTGAAAGGTGAAAAAGTGAAGCTGAAAGTGGGCGGCGCGCTGCGCGAACAGCTGGAGATTGGCGTTAATCTTTCCGGTCCGGTGGATATGGATTTACGCGCCCAGACGCGACTGGCGGAAGCCGGATTGCCGCTCAACGTGGAAGTGAACAGCAAACAGATTTACTGGCCGTTCACTGGTGAGAAGCAGTATCAGGCGGATGATCTGAAACTGAAACTTACCGGCAAAATGACCGATTACACGCTCTCTATGCGTACGGCAGTGAAGGGACTGGAGATCCCGCCAGCCACCATTACCCTTGATGCCAAAGGTAATGAACAGCAGGTCAATCTCGACAAACTCACCGTCGCGGCGCTGGAAGGGAAAACTGAACTCAAGGCGTTGCTCGACTGGCAGCAGGCCATTAGTTGGCGCGGTGAGCTAACGCTTAACGGCATTAACACCGCCAAAGAGATCCCAGAGTGGCCGTCGAAACTCAATGGCTTGATTAAACCCCGCGGCCGCCTGTACGGCGGCACCTGGCAGATGGAGGTGCCAGAACTGAAGCTGACCGGTAACGTCAAACAGAACAAAGTGAACGTTGACGGCACGCTGAAAGGCAACAGTTATATGCAGTGGATGATCCCTGGACTGCATCTGGAACTGGGGCCAAACAGTGCCGAAGTGAAAGGCGAGCTGGGGGTAAAAGATCTCAATCTTGATGCCACCATCAACGCGCCGGGGCTGGATAACGCGCTGCCGGGGCTTGGCGGTACAGCGAAAGGGCTGGTGAAAGTACGCGGCACGGTGGAAGCGCCACAACTACTGGCAGATATCACCGCGCGCGGCCTGCGCTGGCAGGAACTTTCCGTGGCGCAGGTTCGCGTGGAAGGCGACATTAAATCCACCGATCAGATCGCCGGGAAACTCGACGTACGCGTTGAGCAAATTTCGCAGCCGGATGTAAATATCAACCTCGTCACCCTGAATGCCAAAGGCAGCGAAAAGCAGCACGAGCTACAGTTGCGGATTCAGGGCGAGCCTGTCTCCGGGCAGCTTAATCTGGCAGGAAGTTTTGATCGCAAAGAAGAACGCTGGAAGGGAACTCTTAGCAATACCCGCTTCCAGACGCCGGTCGGCCCGTGGTCGCTGACCCGCGATATTGCGCTGGATTACCGCAATAAGGAGCAAAAAATCAGCATCGGGCCACACTGCTGGCTTAACCCGAATGCGGAACTGTGCGTGCCGCAAACTATCGATGCGGGGGCCGAAGGGCGTGCGGTGGTGAATCTCAACCGCTTCGACCTCGCCATGCTGAAACCGTTTATGCCAGAAACCACTCAGGCCAGCGGTATCTTCACGGGTAAAGCGGACGTTGCCTGGGACACCACGAAAGAGGGGCTGCCGCAGGGCAGTATCACTCTTTCGGGGCGTAACGTGCAGGTAACGCAAACCGTCAACGATGCGGCGCTGCCCGTGGCGTTTCAGACGTTGAATCTGTCGGCGGAGTTGCGTAACAACCGGGCCGAATTGGGCTGGACCATCCGCCTGACCAATAACGGCCAGTTTGATGGTCAGGTGCAGGTGACCGATCCGCAAGGCCGCCGTAATCTTGGTGGCAACGTCAATATCCGTAACTTCAACCTTGCGATGATAAACCC
>OATN01000567.1_pt1 | contig 10629 bp, 9 predicted proteins | sample 1501211 | NCBI WGS metagenome assembly OATN01 (sample SAMEA2579978, study PRJEB22360) | human gut metagenome | reverse complement strand
TAATGTTTGAGTATTTACCCGAACTGATGAAAGGGCTGCACACCAGCCTGACGCTGACGGTTGCCTCGCTGATTGTGGCGCTGATTCTGGCATTGATTTTTACCATCATCCTGACGCTGAAAACGCCGGTGCTGGTGTGGCTGGTGCGGGGTTATATCACGCTGTTTACCGGTACGCCGCTGCTGGTGCAGATCTTCCTGATTTATTACGGGCCGGGCCAGTTTCCGACGTTGCAGGAGTATCCGGCACTGTGGCATTTGTTGTCAGAACCGTGGTTATGTGCATTGATTGCGTTATCGCTGAACAGTGCGGCGTACACCACGCAGCTGTTTTACGGTGCGATTCGTGCGATCCCGGAAGGTCAATGGCAATCCTGTAGCGCTCTGGGAATGAGTAAAAAAGATACGCTGGCGATCCTGCTGCCGTATGCCTTTAAACGCTCACTCTCTTCTTATTCCAACGAAGTGGTGCTGGTGTTCAAAAGTACCTCTCTGGCTTACACCATTACGCTGATGGAAGTGATGGGTTACAGCCAGTTGTTGTACGGGCGCACCTACGATGTGATGGTGTTCGGTGCGGCAGGGATTATTTACCTGGTCGTCAACGGCCTGCTGACGCTGATGATGCGTCTGATCGAGCGCAAAGCACTGGCATTTGAACGGCGGAATTAATGTAGCTGCGTGCTGATGCCGGATGCGGCGTAAACGCCTTATCCGGCCTACATTAGCTGGATGATTTGTAGGTCTGATAAGACGCGCCAGCGTCGCATCAGACATCAGCACGGTGCCTGTGCCGGATGCGGCGTGGACGCCTTATCCGGCCTACATAGTGCATAAATTCTTATAATAAAGACGGACAACTCACTAAGTTGTCCGTCTTTTTTTATTTTATGCAAATTATTTAATCATATTTATTGCATATAAATTCACTTGATGGCATTGTTATCCCATGCCGCAGACACGGCCAATAATCATAAGATTGACAGACGGGAGTTCCATCATGAAAAAGTTAGTTCTTGCCGCATTACTGGCATCCTGTGCGTTCGGCGCTTCTGCCGCAGAGAAAATCAATTTTGGCGTATCAGCGACCTATCCGCCGTTCGAGTCGATGGATGCCAATAACCAGATCGTCGGCTTTGATATCGACCTGGCAAAAGCGTTATGCAAACAGATGCAGGCAGAATGTACTTTTACCAATCACGCTTTCGACAGCCTGATCCCGTCACTGAAATTCAGGAAATATGACGCCGTTATCTCCGGTATGGATATCACGCCAGATCGTAGCAAGCAGGTATCGTTTACCACGCCCTATTACGAAAACTCAGCCGTCGTGATTGCCAAAAAAGATACCTACAAAACGTTTGCTGACCTGAAAGGCAAACGCATTGGGATGGAAAACGGCACCACGCACCAGAAATATATTCAGGATCAGCACCCGGAAGTGAAAACGGTCTCCTATGACAGTTATCAGAATGCCTTTATCGATCTGAAAAATGGCCGTATTGATGGGGTATTTGGTGACACAGCGGTGGTTAATGAATGGCTGAAAACCAACCCGCAACTGGGCGTTGCGACTGAAAAAGTGACCGATCCGCAATACTTCGGCACCGGCCTGGGTATCGCTGTACGTCCGGATAACAAAGCTCTGCTGGAAAAACTGAATAACGCGCTGGCAGCAATTAAAGCTGACGGTACATATCAACAAATCAGCGATCAGTGGTTCCCGCAATAATTATTCATTTGCCGGAGTGGGCGAACACCCACTCCGGCAAAATCACTTCTCTACGCTAATCCCAGGCGCTGAAACTGCTCTGGCGGCGCATCATTATCTTTCATCAACTGAATCAGCAACGCGATCATCCGGGACTCGATCACATCATCATGAATCGGATGTAGCTGCTGCGGATCATTTTGCAGATCAAACAGCAAATGACCAAACTGATTCAACCCCTTATATTTTTCCTGTGCCGGGATGCGTAATACCTGTAACCCTTTGGTAAAACGAAACGGTGGGGCCAGCGATAAAGCCCGCATCTCATCCACCGGATAGCGGCTGTTCATTTTGCAGGACATCAACGTGTAGTTGGCAATATCATCCTCACGCCCCGGCAGCGCTGCACGCATATAGACAAAACGCCCATCGGTTACGTTAACATGACCACTGAAGACACCAAACATCGCCGAGCTGCGTACTGGTTCATCGTGACTGACCGTTTTCGCCAGCGGTTGCCCCTGCACATCGGGCGGCACTGGCTGTTGAAAAAAGTCATACAACGTTGGCGCCCAGTCAATCATTTGTACCAGTGCCTGTCGCCGCTCTCCTTTTACACCACTGCGCGGGTCCCAGATAAACAACGGATTATTGGCAACTTCGTTGTAATAAGGCATCTGGTTTTTCGCCCACCAGCCATGCTCACCGAGTAAAAAGCCGTGGTCAGTGCCGACAATCAGCATGGTATCTCGCCACAGATCGTGCTCATCCATCAGGTCGAGAATGCGCCCCAGGTTGCGATCGCACATCGACACCAGCGAACGATACCGGCAACGGATGTGCTCCACGGCCTCGTCGCTTTCCTGCACCCGTCCACGCGGCCAGTCATAATGCGGTCCATCCCAGTTATCTTCATACAAGGAAAGATACTCTTCCGTTGTGTGAAACGGCTCGTGCGGATCAAACGTTTCGACCTGCAATAACCAGTTATCTTCCGCGTGATTTTTGTGGATAAAGGCACAGCCTGCATCAAACACTTTGGTTTGTGGAAAATCCGCTTCCTGCTGAATATATTCCCGGTTTGCCCAGTCATGGCGCCACAGACCAGAAATACCGCCACCGGTCTGCTTTTGCGGCACCCGTAGCACCTCGGGAATAGGCGGTTGCGCAACGCTTGCATGCCAGTGATCGCCTTCCTGTCCGCGCACAATCTCCCACGAACTGTAGCGATTATGATAATTCCCGCCGCCATCTTCCCAGTAATGCAAATGATCGCTTATCAGGTGGGTATAGATCCCCGCCTTTTTAAGCAGCTCCGGCATGGAATCGTCAAACGGTTCTAACGGCCCCCACTCCCGATGCAGGAAGTTACATCGCCCGGTATGCAACTCCCGCCGGGCAGGCATACACGGCATACTGCCGACGTAACTGTTTTCAAAGGTGGCGGCATGAGCCGCCAGACGTTGGAAATTAGGCGCTTTGGTTAACGCATCGCCATAAGGTGGCAGATAACGTTTATTCAGACTATCGAACAGCAGAATAATCGCTCTCATTACGCCCTACCTTATTGATTAATTAAATGCGGATAATGTTGCTGAACCACTTCATAAATTTGCTGACCAATAGTTTCACCGTCCATAATATTCTCTATCGGGATCAGATATTGCCCTTGTTTCGGGTCAAGACTAACCACATCGAGTAATTTTTTGGAAATAGCAAAAATATCCGCCCAGTCGGTAAATCCGCCGACTTCACCTGCGGCGGTATGTTCCATTTCAACTTTGAAATCATATTTGGTCAGCGCTTTTTTAACGACCGTTTGTAACATAACGCTACTGCCTACACCGTAACCACAGACAAACAGAATATTAATTGTATCTTTCATTTTTAAACCCTTAATATTTAATTAACCCGCGTAAGGACCAAGATGGAATGTTGCAGCGATAAATTTCAGAACTTCACAAATAGCAGGCCATACGGTTGCCCAGTCAAATATTCCTGTCCAGCCGACGCCATTTTCAGCAAGCCCGGTTAACGGAATAGCCCACACCGTACCGAAGGTCTGAATAATACCCAGCAAGAACGTACAGATAATTACGGAACGGTATCCGCCCATGCGGTTTGCTAATACGCCAATTGGACCGCCAGAGAAAAACAGAGGTACAAAGCCAGGCAATACCATAATTGGGCTGTGAACCAGTAATAAGATCCCCATCGAAAAAATGGTGCCAAAAGTACAGAAGACGAAGCCTAACGTTGCGGCATTGGGTGAAAAAGGTAACAGCGCTGCAACATCGACAGCAGGAATAGCGTTAGGAATAAAGCGATCTTGCCAGCCTTTAAACGAACCGTTAATTTCGCCCACCATCATGCGCACACCCTGCAGCAGAATGACCATATACATGGAGAACTGTAAGCCAAGGTTGATGATATAGATGTACCAGGGCTTGCCTTTCGCCATTAACTGGACATTATCGATACCCGTTGATAGCAAGAAACCACCGACAAACAGCGTCATCACAATGGCGATAGCCGTTACGTTATGGTTAAAAATCGCCAGCCACCCGGGAAGTTTCAGGTTTTCAGCATCGTGCTTTTCAGGGTCACCAAATTTATGGGCGAATTTGGAGAAAAACCACAATCCCAACATCTGGTTATGAGCAATGGTAAAACCGGCACCTTTGGTAACTTTGGCAATGGGCTTAACAATGAGCGTGGTGGAGAACGCCCAGAATGCACCCGTTAATATTCCGGCAATAATAATGGATGTAGTCCAGCTAAAACCCAGCCAAAAGACAATCAACCATAATACCGCCTGAGAATGTGAAACACCGGTATTCCCTGTCAAAAATATCCCTTTGGCACCAGTATACCGACCAAATAATACCAGCAGCAGGTTGGTAAAAAACGCCAGTACAAATACATACCCGACATAACCAAAATTATCCCCCAATGCAATTTGCGTTGCCGCTTTCATTGCGTAGGAATCCATTAAATATCCGTGAACACCATAGGCTTTACTTACGGCTTCTGCTACCGGTTTAAATGTTGCGGAAAACTGGAAACCACCAAATAACACCATCATTAATCCCACCATGGCGCTGACCATGCCGGTAATAATTTTTATTGGCGATTTCTTATCAAGGGCATAACCAATACCCACCAGCAAACCAATTAAAATTGCCGGTTCAGTTAAAAACGTTTGAATAACATCTATGAATTTGGCAAACATCGTCGGAACGCCCTCCATAAGCGTACATTTCCGTTGTCAATGCATGAACCTTCTGCTGACGTTAATAATGTCTCAGGAAATTTTGTGTTTCGCTAAGCAATGCCTCTGTATGTATTCGGTAAGTGCACTGTAGTAATCAAAACAGTTCAATTAAAGATCTTATTTGATTATTTGTGATTTGATTTGCAAAAATAGAGCAATATATAACCGTGATCGATCGGTTATTATTAATCGATCGATCACGATTATTATTTTGAGTGAATAGTTGTTGCCGAAAAATTTACTGCCGTGATGTATTTAAATTTTTACCAGCAGCGTCAACACTTCATAATGCGCGGTGTGAGGGAACATATCGAAAAGCTGCACCCGTTCAATGCGATAACCAGGCAGTTCTCGGATATCTTTCGCCATAGTTTGGGCGTTACAGCTGGAGTAGATAATAAAACACGGTGCCATCGTTGAGAGATAATCACACAGCGGTTTACCAATGCCGCGGCGCGGCGGGTTAACCAGCACCAGCTCCGGCACCTCCCCCTGAGCGGTGGCAAACTGAGTGGAGTCCAGCGCCTGAAATTGCAAACGCGTTAAGCCCAGTTCAGCGGCTGACTGCTTTGCACAGGCAATGGCCTCTGGCGCAATTTCGATCCCGGTTAACTGCATGTCAGGCGTCGCGCAGTGTAAACCAAAGCCCCCCACACCGCAGAACAGATCCCACATATGTTTAACCGGCAGCTGTCGTACCCAGTCGCGCGCGGTAGCGTACAGCTGGCTGGCGACCGCCGGATTAGTCTGGAAGAAACTTTGCGGACGGACCCACAGCGGCACATCGTTAAAACGCTCCGCCAGTGCCTGTTGTTCGGTCAGGTAGATCTCCGTCTCCCCTTCCATAATCGCCATATGTACCGGCTGAATATTGACGGTAATAACTTTTAGCTGCGGTAGTTGTTCCTGTAACCACGGTAGCGCCTTACGCAGTTGCGCCAGTTTGGTTTCGGAACGCAACACAAAACGCAGCATCATGCCGCCATCGCTCTGGCTTTCAGTCAGCAAAATGTATTTCAGTTCGCCACGCTTACGCGCCACGTTGTAGGGCGTTAACCCCGCTCGGGCAATAAACGGTTTTAGCGCCGCAAAAACGGGCGCAAATGAGGCAGGATAAAGCGGGCAGTCACAAAGGTCTTCCGGTGTGCCGTCTCGATGCAGCATACCGAGCAGTGGTTTTTCAACGCTACCACTCACCACCATTTTGGCTTTATTACGAAACCCTTGTTCCGGGCCTGACACCGGCGCGCACCATTCCTCAACCGGAAAGTCGGCGAGCAGATTTTTAAGATCGGCGGTTTTAGCGGAGAGTTGCTCTGGAATCGGCTGCGTTATCCACTGACAGGAACGACAGCGACCCGCGTCGTAAAGTGCGCACTGCATACATTGACCTTCACATCATCAGGGGCGACGATTATACACATTATTGCAACTGGAAGAACCGCCGACTGGTCGAGGGAACGAACAGCAGCATCAGGATGAGCATATCCGGCAGCTTCTGCAGCATCAGGCTATGGAAGATTTCACGTTTTGATTCACCGGGAATGCTGAACAGCTCCGGATAACCGTACCCCAGCGAAGCCGCCCACAAGTAACTTGCGGCCGTGATTTGTGTCAGCAGATACAGCCAGCGCGCCCAGCGACGCCCTTTCACCAGTGAAAACGCACACCAGATCTCAATGAAAACCAGCACCAGACTGCTTAAAAAGACCAGCGTTAAACTCCAGGTTTGTACGCTGCGATGAATGAACTCGCCAATACCGCGCACACCCAGCGTATTGAAAATCATCAGCACGTCGAGGCCACGGATCATAATAATGGCGAGCGCCGCCACCTGCACCAGCGCAGGCACATTCAGGCGAGCATGAGATGAAGATGTTTTCTTAAAAAATCCCAACGTTTCGTCTTCCATGAAAACAATGCCGCGACATGCGCGGCATTATGTAGCCAGGTTGGCAAATTTTAGTGTCTTCAGCCACGTCTTGCACGCTGGATGTCACGTATCCGCTGTTTTTCTGCGCGAGCCATCAGATACCAGGCGATAAATCCGACAATTCCGACCGCGCCGAGGATCAATGTTGCCAGGGCGTTGATTTCCGGATTCACCCCCATCCGCACGCTGGAAAAGACCAGCATCGGTAACGTGGTGGCTCCCGGCCCGGAAACAAAGCTGGCGATCACCAGATCATCAAGCGACAAAGTAAAAGCCAGTAACCAGCCAGAAATGATCGCGGGCATGATCATCGGTAGCGTAATGACGAAAAAAACTTTCAGCGGCGTCGCACCGAGATCCATCGCTGCTTCTTCTATCGAGCGATCCAGTTCCCGCAGACGCGACGAAATAACGACTGCCACATAAGCCGTACAGAAAGTGACATGCGCCAGCCAGATGGTGAGCATGCCGCGATCCGCTGGCCAACCAATGGCATGTGCAAGCGCGACAAACAATAGCAATAACGACAAGCCCGTGATCACATCCGGCATAACCAACGGCGCGGTGATCATAAAAGCAAAACCATTTGATCCCCGAAACCGTCCAAAGCGTACTAGCACCACCGCCGCAATAGTCCCGAGGATCGCCGCCGCCGTCGCCGCACAGGCCGCAATCGTCAGGCTTAAACCCACCGCGCTCATCATCGCGTCATCGCGCAATAACTCACCGTACCAACGCGTTGACCAGCCCGCCCACACCGTCACCAGCTTCGAGCTGTTAAACGAATAGATAACCAGCATCAGCATTGGCGCGTAGAGAAAGGTGAAACCCAACAGCAAAATCACAATTCGCCAGGGCGAACGAACCACCGGTAAATTATTCATCCGTGTTCTCCCACGCTTTTTTGCTGATGTTTGTGGAACCACATTATCGGCACGATTAGCAGCAACAACATGACAATCGCCACTGCCGAGGCTACTGGCCAGTCACGGTTATTGAAGAACTCCTGCCACAGCACGCGCCCGATCATGATGCTGTCCGGGCCACCGAGCAGTTCCGGGATCACAAACTCGCCCACAGCCGGGATAAACACCAGCATCGATCCGGCAATAATCCCACCTTTAGTCAGCGGCACGATCACAGTAAAGAACGTTTTCAGCGGTCGTGCACCGAGATCCAGCGCTGCTTCCACCAGCGAATAATCAATACGAATCAACACGGTATAAATCGGCAGCACCATAAACGGCACGTAGGCGTAAACAATGCCAATATAAACTGCCAGATTGGTATGAAGAATGGTAAGCGGTTGATCGATAACCCCCAGCCACAGCAGAAAATTATTCAGCACACCGTTGTTTTTTAATATTCCCATCCAGGCGTAGACACGAATCAGAAACGAAGTCCACGACGGCAGGATCACCAGTAGTAATAAGATATTACGGGTCGAAGGCTTACTGTGCGCCACCGCCCACGCCAGCGGATAGCCGATCAGTAAACAGCAAATAGTCGAAATCGCCGCCACCTGTAACGACTGGAGATAAGCATCAAAATAGAGCGGATCGTCGGTCAGTTGCAGAAAATTACCGAGATTAAGAGTGATGGAAAGTTGCCCGTCAGCCCACTCCATCAGTTCGGTATAAGGTGGAATAGCGCGCGCCATCTCTGCCAGGCTTATTTTAAAAACAATCAGAAATGGCAGCAGAAACAGCAAGATCAACCAGATATATGGCAACGCAATGACCAGTTTGCGCCCATGCTTCATTTGCAGCTGCGACAACCACAGCTTAAATCCGCCCGGCGGTTTCGACTGGGCAGCAGGTTCAAGTGTACTCATCTTTGCTCCTTAAACCGTCAGCACCACACAGCTGTCCACTTCCCAGCACAAACGCACTTCGTCGCCCCAGGTCGGTAACCCTTTACGATGACGATGGGCGTTTTGTAGCTGGGCGCTAATCATCTGCCCACTTTTCAGACGAACGTGATACACCGAAAGATCGCCGAGATAGGCAATGTGTATCACCTCCCCCACCGCGAAGTTACAACCATTGGCGGGCGGCTCTTCGCAAAGCATGATTTTTTCCGGACGCAGCGCTACGTGTACCGGCACGTTATCGACCACTGAAGCATCCGCATCGACTTTCAGTGGATGCACCAGCCCCGGCGAATCAAGCACCAGACCATCTTCCTGACGCTCTTTGAGTACACCTTCAAAGACATTAACCGAGCCAATAAATTCGGCGCTATAGCGGGTAGTCGGATGCTCGTAGATCTCTTCCGGTTCGCCAATCTGGACAAATTTCCCACGATTCATAATGGCGATACGCCCCGCCATGGTCATCGCCTCTTCCTGATCGTGAGTAACCATCACGCAGGTCACACCGACGCGCTCCAGAATATCCACCACTTCAAGCTGCATCCGGTCACGCAGCTTTTTATCCAGCGCGCCCATCGGCTCATCGAGCAGTAATAGTTTCGGGCGTTTGGCAAGGCTTCGGGCCAGGGCCACACGCTGTCGCTGACCACCGGAAAGCTGATGCGGTTTGCGTTTGGCGAACTCCTGCATATGCACAAGGCCGAGCATCTCATTGACCCGGCTGGCAATTTCCGCTTTCGGTAGTTTGTCCTGTTTCAGGCCAAAAGCGATGTTCTGTTCCACGGTCATATGCGGAAACAGCGCGTAAGACTGAAACATCATATTGATGGGGCGCAGGTAAGGCGGAACCTGTGACAAATCGACGCCATCAAGCATTATCTGTCCGGCAGAAGGTTGTTCGAAACCTGCCAGCATACGCAGCAGCGTGGACTTGCCACAGCCGGATGCGCCCAGCAGCGCAAAGATTTCACCTTTGTAGATGGTCAGGCTGACATCATCAACCGCATGCTGACCATCGTAGGATTTGGTCAGATTGCGGATTTCTAATAGCGGGGTCAGCGCCTTACGGGTTTTCGCCTGGGGGCGAGGGATAGCGTCATTCACGGCTGCTCTCCGGCATTAAATGTGTGCAAGCGCACCATGTTGGTGCGAATTGCCGGAGGGAGTGGCGCTCCCGCCCGGCATCTAAGGCTGCGGATTATTTTCCGCTCTTCACTTTGGTCCACGCGCGGGTGCGCACACGGTCGATTTTCGGATCCTGTACTTTCAGAGTGAACAACTTCGCGCGGACATCCGCAGGCGGATAAATACCCGGGTTATCACGGACTTCCGCACTCACCAGCGGCGTGGCTGCTTTATTGGCGTTAGCATAGAACACATGGTCAGAGATATGTGCCACCACATCAGGACGCAGCAGGTAATTCAGGAACTGATAGGCTTCGTCTTTATTTTTGGCATCCGCAGGCATGGCGAATACATCAAAGAACGCCATCGCCCCTTCTTTTGGAATCGAGAACGAGACATTCACGCCATTCTTCGCTTCCTTCGCGCGGTTTGACGCCTGCCAGACATCACCTGCCCAGCCGATAGCGACGCAAATATCGCCGTTTGCCAGGTCGTTAATGTATTGAGATGAATGGAAATAACGAATGTTCGGGCGCAGCTTTAACAGCAGATCGGTAGCCGGTCCGGTGTAATCATCCGCTTTAGTGCTGTTGGGATCTTTGCCGAGATAATTCAGCACGGTAGCAAAAACTTCTTCTGGCGCATCGAGGAAAGATACACCGCAGCTTTTCAGTTTTTCCAGATTTTCAGGCTTGAGGATCAAGTCCCAGCTAT
>OATN01000561.1_pt1 | contig 10744 bp, 8 predicted proteins | sample 1501211 | NCBI WGS metagenome assembly OATN01 (sample SAMEA2579978, study PRJEB22360) | human gut metagenome | reverse complement strand
GATAAGCCAGCAAGTCCTTGATTTCAGGACGAGAGAAAAACGACGTACCACCAGAAATTTTGTACGGGATGCGGTTTTGCATCAGGAATTTTTCAAACACCCGCGACTGATGGTTACCGCGATAAAGAATGGCGTAATCTTTGTACTGCGTTTTATTGACGAAGTGATGGGCGATCAGCTCGCCAGTAACGCGCTCGGCTTCATGTTCCTCGTTATTCGCGCTTAAAACTTTTAGCTCTGTGCCGTAACCCAGTTCGGAGAACAGACGCTTTTCAAAGACGTGCGGGTTATTGGCGATCAGGATGTTCGCCGCTTTCAGAATACGCCCGGAAGAGCGATAGTTCTGCTCAAGCTTAATCACCTTCAGCGCCGGAAAATCCTGACTCAGCAGCACCAGGTTTTGCGGACGTGCACCGCGCCAGGAGTAGATCGACTGGTCGTCATCGCCCACCACGGTAAAGCGCGCGCGGCTGCCCACCAGCAGTTTCACCAGCTCATACTGGCTGGTGTTGGTGTCCTGATACTCATCCACCAGCAGATAGCGAATTTTGTTCTGCCAGCGCTCGCGGACTTCTTCATTGCGTTGCAGCAGCAACGTCGGCAATAAAATCAGGTCATCGAAGTCGAGAACGTTACAGGCTTTCAGGTGTGCATCATACAGCCCATAACAATGGGCAAAAATACGATCCCGCTCGCCCTTTGCCTCTGCCGCCGCCTGCGCCGGAGTTTTGAGATCGTTCTTCCAGTTAGAGATGGTCGAAATCAGTTGTTGCAGGAGAACTTTGTCATCTTCAATCAGCCCCTCGGTCAACTCTTTAAGCAAAGCAAGCTGATCGGTATCGTCAAACAACGAGAAGTTCGCTTTCATCCCAAGCGCCGCATACTCGCGTTTGATGATATCCAGCCCCAACGTATGGAAAGTGGAGATCATCAGCCCACGCGCCTCTTTGCGCCCCAGCGTCTGCCCTACACGCTCTTTCATCTCGCGCGCCGCCTTATTGGTAAAGGTTACCGCCGCGATATGTCGCGCCTGATAACCGCAACCGCGGATCAGATGGGCGATTTTATTGGTGATAACACGAGTTTTACCGGAACCCGCGCCCGCCAGCACCAGGCAGGGGCCGGTAACGAATTCGACAGCTTGTTGTTGGCCGGGGTTTAGACGCATAGGTGTATTGCTCAATCTTCGAACGGGGGGAGGATTGTAGCAGAATCGCATTTGAATGTGACCGCGTGTAAGCCGCTAACCGGTTGGCTGCGGATGTTTAAATCAGAGAGAGAAGACCGAAATCGGAGTTCATCGTGAATCCATTAGACTTAGAAAATATCGGGTCGTAACGTTGTGTTATTACTTTTTCAGAGTTTACTAAGGAGAGGTTTACTCGTGGCGATTAATTTCAGCCCTAAGGTTGGTGAAATACTGGAATGCAACTTTGGTAACTATCCTGTTAGCCAAAATGGACCGTTCAGCACGACGTATTACGATGGCCGCATTCCTCCTGAAATGATAAAAAACAGGTTAGTTGTCGTGCTCAACGGAAAAATTAATGGCAACGCATGTATCGTCGTTCCATTATCAACCACTCGCGACCATGACAAGTTAAAACGTGGAATGCATGTTGAAATAGCCAGTAATGTTATCAATGACCTGCAATTCTTTGATCAGCAGATTCGTTGGGCCAAAACCGACCTGGTACAACAAGTCAGTCGAAACAGATTAAACAGAGCAAGAACTTACAGAGGGTATCTTAATCAATGTTTGCCACATGAGTTGGTTGCAGACATACAGAGGGCGGTCATCAAGTCAATCAATGCCATATCGCTCATAAATTGACAATAAAATCACCATCCCCGATAATGACTTTGTAGCCCATAGAGGCCCTAAGTTTTCTCCCCTTGAGGGACCTGCGAAGCCCGGATTTTCCGGGCTTTTGCCATATATGTACCAGCCCCTCCCTGACTGACAATTACGTTAGCATCTGCGGATCATGCTAAAATCGCCGCCTGACAATTATTCACTCAAGGCACGATCATGGCAAAAACAGCAGCAGCACTGCATATCCTTGTAAAAGAAGAGAAACTGGCTCTGGATCTTCTCGAGCAGATTAAGAACGGGGCCGATTTTGGCAAGCTGGCGAAGAAACACTCCATTTGCCCATCAGGCAAACGCGGCGGTGATTTAGGTGAATTCCGCCAGGGTCAGATGGTTCCGGCGTTCGATAAAGTTGTGTTCTCTTGTCCGGTACTGGAGCCAACCGGCCCGCTGCACACCCAGTTCGGTTACCACATCATTAAGGTGCTGTACCGTAACTAATAGCAAGGCCTTCTCCGGGAGAAGGCCTTGAACTCTGAATCGCTATTAACCCGCAACTGCAATACGTTTCATATCAGTCATGTAGCCGCGCAGTTTCTTACCTACCTGCTCAATCGCATGGCTGCGAATCGCTTCGTTCACATCACGCAGTTGCGCGTTATCTACCGCGCCTTCCGGAATAGCTTTACCCAGGTCGCCCGGTTGCAGCTCTGCCATAAACGGTTTCAGCAACGGCACACAAGCGTAAGAGAACAGATAGTTACCGTACTCAGCGGTATCAGAGATAACCACGTTCATTTCGTACAGACGCTTACGGGCGATGGTGTTGGCAATCAGCGGCAGCTCGTGCAGTGATTCATAATATGCAGACTCTTCAATGATGCCGGAATCGACCATGGTTTCGAACGCCAGTTCAACGCCCGCTTTCACCATCGCGATCATCAGTACGCCTTTATCGAAGTACTCCTGCTCGCCGATTTTGCCTTCATACTGCGGCGCGGTTTCAAACGCGGTTTTGCCGGTTTCTTCACGCCAGGTCAGCAGTTTCTTATCATCGTTGGCCCAGTCCGCCATCATGCCGGAGGAGAATTCGCCGGAGATGATGTCGTCCATATGTTTCTGGAACAGCGGTGCCATGATCTCTTTCAGCTGTTCTGACAGCGCGTAAGCGCGCAGTTTCGCCGGGTTAGAGAGACGGTCCATCATCAGGGTGATGCCGCCCTGTTTCAGCGCTTCGGTGATGGTTTCCCAGCCGAACTGAATCAGTTTTTCTGCGTATGCCGGATCGGTGCCTTCTTCCACCAGCTTGTCGAAGCACAGCAGAGAGCCGGCCTGCAACATACCGCACAGAATGGTTTGCTCGCCCATCAGGTCAGATTTCACTTCCGCAACGAAAGAGGATTCCAGCACGCCCGCACGATGACCACCGGTTGCCGCCGCCCATGCTTTAGCGATCGCCATGCCTTCGCCTTTCGGATCGTTTTCCGGGTGAACGGCAATCAGCGTCGGTACGCCGAATCCACGTTTGTACTCTTCACGTACTTCGGTGCCTGGGCATTTCGGCGCAACCATTACTACGGTGATGTCTTTACGGATCTGCTCGCCCACTTCGACGATGTTGAAACCATGCGAGTAACCCAGCGCCGCGCCGTCTTTCATCAGTGGCTGTACAGTGTGCACTACATCAGAGTGCTGCTTGTCCGGCGTCAGGTTAACCACCAGATCCGCCTGTGGGATCAGTTCTTCGTAAGTACCCACTTTAAAACCATTTTCGGTCGCTTTACGCCAGGACGCGCGCTTCTCGGCAATCGCTTCTTTACGCAGAGCGTAGGAGATATCGAGACCAGAATCACGCATGTTCAGGCCCTGGTTCAGACCCTGTGCGCCACAGCCGACGATGACCACTTTTTTACCCTGAAGGTAGCTCGCGCCATCGGCGAATTCGTCGCGGCCCATAAAGCGACATTTGCCCAGCTGTGCCAGCTGCTGGCGCAGGTTCAGTGTATTGAAGTAGTTAGCCATGGTGATTCCTCGTGATGTTGTGCTTCTTATTGTTCGGTTCGCGTTTGCGAGATTGAATTCACTATATGACAGGAAATTTATTGCGGAAATTGATATATTCACAACGTCACATTGCAATTTCTGCAACGTCAACATTGAGGGCTGCGCCTGTGGATTTACGCGATCTGAAAACCTTCCTGCATCTGGCGGAAAGCCGCCATTTTGGCCGCAGCGCGCGGGCGATGCACGTTAGCCCGTCCACGCTCTCACGCCAGATTCAGCGCCTGGAAGACGATCTCGGTCAGGCATTATTTGTGCGCGATAACCGGACGGTGACGCTGACCGAAGCGGGCGAAGAACTGCGTATTTTCGCCCAGCAAACGCTGTTGCAGTATCAGCAGCTGCGCCACACCATCGACCAGCAAGGGCCGTCGCTCTCTGGCGAGTTACATATTTTCTGCTCGGTGACCGCTGCCTACAGCCATCTGCCGCCGATTCTTGACAGATTCCGCGCGGAACATCCGTCGGTGGAGATCAAACTCACCACAGGTGATGCGGCAGATGCGATGGAAAAGGTAGTCACTGGCGAAGCGGATCTGGCGATTGCCGGAAAACCGGAGACTCTGCCCGGCGCGGTGGCGTTTTCGATGCTGGAGAATCTGGCGGTGGTGCTGATCGCGCCCGCGCTACCCTGTCCGGTGCGTAATCAGATTTCGGTAGAGAAGCCGGACTGGTCTACAGTGCCGTTTATCATGGCCGATCAGGGGCCGGTGCGCCGCCGCATTGAGTTGTGGTTCCGACGCAATAAAATCAGCAACCCGCTGATTTACGCCACGGTCGGTGGGCATGAAGCGATGGTATCGATGGTGGCGCTCGGCTGTGGCGTGGCGCTGTTGCCGGAAGTGGTGCTGGAAAACAGCCCGGAACCGGTGCGTAACCGCGTGATGATATTAGAGCGTAGCGATGAGAAAACGCCGTTTGAACTGGGCGTGTGCGTGCAAAAAAAGCGGCTGCATGAGCCGCTGATTGAGGCGTTCTGGAAGATTTTACCGAACCACTAACCCGCCAAAAAGAACCTGAACGCCGGGTTATTGGTTTCGTCGTGGCAATCGTAGCCCAGCTCATTCAGCCGGGTTTCGAAATCCGGTTCATGGTCGCCAAGTTCGAACGCCGCCAGTACGCGCCCGTAGTCGGTGCCATGGCTGCGATAGTGGAACAAAGAAATGTTCCAGTGCGTACCCAGCGTGTTGAGGAAGCGCAGCAGCGCGCCCGGTGATTCCGGGAATTCGAAGCTGTAGAGGCGTTCCTGCAACGGATGTGACGGACGCCCGCCGACCATATAGCGCACATGCAACTTCGCCATTTCGTCGTCGGAGAGATCCACCACGCTGTAGCCGCCGTCGTTGAGCATCTGCAAAATTTCTTTGCGCTCTTCGAGGCCTCGGCTCAGGCGCACACCGACAAAGATGCAGGCGTTTTTGGCATCGGCAAAGCGGTAGTTGAATTCGGTGACCGAACGTCCGCCAAGCAGTTGGCAGAATTTGAGGAAGCTACCTTTCTCTTCCGGAATGGTTACTGCCAGCAACGCTTCACGCTGTTCACCCAGTTCACACCGTTCCGAGACGTAGCGCAGGCCGTGGAAGTTCACGTTGGCACCGGAAAGAATATGCGCCAGCCGTTCGCCGCGAATGTTGTGCTGGGCGATATATTTTTTCATTCCCGCCAGCGCCAGCGCGCCAGAGGGTTCCGCCACCGCGCGCACATCTTCGAATAAATCCTTCATCGCCGCACAGATCGCATCACTATCGACGGTGATGATATCGTCGAGATACTCCTGGCACAAACGGAAGGTTTCGTCGCCGATGCGTTTTACCGCAACGCCTTCAGCAAACAGCCCCACGCGCGGCAGATCAACCGGATGACCCGCATCCAGCGCTGCTTTCAGGCAGGCGGAGTCTTCCGCTTCTACGGCGATTACTTTGATTTGCGGCATCAGTTGTTTGATCAGCACCGCCACGCCAGCAGCCAGACCGCCGCCGCCGACTGGCACAAATACGCGGTCGAGATGGGCGTCCTGCTGGAGCAGTTCCAGCGCCAGCGTACCCTGCCCGGCGATCACCATCGGATGGTCGAACGGCGGCACCCAGGTGAACCCCTGCTGCTGCGACAGTTCGATTGCTTTGGCTTTCGCTTCATCAAAGTTCGCACCATGGAGCAGCACTTCGCCGCCGAAGCCGCGTACCGCATCGACTTTGATGTCAGCGGTAGCGGTTGGCATGACGATCAGCGCCTTCACACCTAACCGCGCAGAAGAAAACGCGACGCCCTGCGCGTGGTTACCCGCAGAAGCAGTGATCACGCCGTGCGCTTTTTGTTCTTCCGTCAGGCCCGCCATCATGGCGTATGCGCCGCGCAGCTTAAAGCTGTGCACTGGCTGGCGATCTTCGCGCTTCACCAGAATGACGTTATCAAGACGCGACGACAGTTTTTCCATTTTTTGTAGCGGCGTAACCTGCGCCGCTTCGTAGACCGGCGCGCGCAGCACCGCTCTTAAATATTCAGCACCTTCCGGGGCACCGGACAGGGGTTGCGAGTCAGCCATTATTACCCCCCCAGTTTCGATTTATCGCGCACCGCGCCTTTGTCGGCGCTGGTTGCCAGGCTGGCATAAGCACGCAGGGCAAAGGAGACCTGACGTTCACGATTTTTCGGCGTCCAGGCTTTGTCACCCCGAGCTTCCTGCGCTTCACGACGCGCCGCCAGTTCGGCATCGCTTACCTGTAACTGAATGCCACGGTTCGGAATGTCGATGGCGATCAGGTCGCCGTCTTCAATCAGGCCAATGCTGCCGCCGCTTGCCGCTTCCGGTGAGACGTGGCCGATAGAAAGGCCAGAGGTGCCGCCAGAGAAACGACCGTCGGTGATCAGCGCACAGGCTTTACCGAGCCCCATTGATTTCAGGAAGCTGGTTGGGTAGAGCATTTCCTGCATCCCCGGACCACCTTTTGGGCCTTCATAGCGAATTACTACCACATCTCCGGCGACAACTTTACCGCCGAGAATCGCTTCTACCGCGTCGTCCTGGCTTTCGTATACTTTCGCCGGGCCGGTGAATTTGAGGATGCTGTCATCGACGCCCGCGGTTTTAACGATGCAGCCGTTTTCTGCGAAATTACCGTAGAGCACTGCCAGGCCGCCGTCTTTGCTATAGGCGTGTTCCAGCGAGCGGATACAGCCATTGGCGCGATCGTCGTCCAGCGTATCCCAACGGCAATCTTGCGAGAATGCCTGGGTGGTACGAATGCCCGCCGGGCCGGCGCGGAACATATTTTTTACCGCGTCATCCTGGGTCAGCATAACGTCGTATTGTTCCAGCGTTTGCGGCAACGTCAGGCCAAGTACGTTTTTCACATCACGGTTCAGTAACCCCGCACGATCCAGCTCGCCGAGAATACCGATAACACCACCAGCACGGTGAACATCTTCCATATGGTATTTTTGGGTGCTCGGCGCGACTTTGCATAACTGCGGAACCTTGCGGGAAAGCTTATCGATATCACTCATGGTGAAGTCGATTTCCGCTTCCTGTGCCGCCGCCAGCAGGTGAAGTACGGTGTTGGTAGAGCCGCCCATCGCGATATCGAGCGTCATAGCGTTTTCAAACGCCGCCTTACTGGCGATATTACGCGGCAGTGCACTATCGTCGTTTTGCTCGTAGTAACGTTTGGTCAATTCAACAATGCGTTTACCAGCATTGAGGAACAGCTGCTTACGGTCAGAGTGGGTTGCCAGCAGCGAGCCGTTGCCCGGCTGCGACAGACCCAGCGCTTCGGTCAGGCAGTTCATTGAGTTAGCGGTAAACATCCCGGAGCAGGAACCGCAGGTTGGGCATGCGGAACGTTCAACCTGATCGCTCTGGGAGTCAGATACTTTCGGGTCTGCGCCCTGGATCATCGCATCAACCAGATCGAGCTTGATGATCTGATCGGACAGTTTGGTTTTCCCGGCCTCCATCGGGCCGCCGGAAACAAAGATCACCGGAATATTCAGGCGCAGAGAGGCCATCAGCATCCCCGGGGTGATTTTGTCACAGTTAGAGATGCAGACCATGGCGTCGGCGCAGTGGGCGTTGACCATATACTCAACGGAATCAGCGATCAGTTCGCGAGATGGCAGTGAATAAAGCATCCCCCCGTGGCCCATGGCAATCCCATCATCCACCGCAATGGTGTTGAACTCTTTGGCAACGCCGCCAGCCGCTTCAATTTGTTCGGCGACCAGTTTACCGAGATCGCGCAGATGGACGTGACCCGGTACAAATTGGGTGAACGAGTTCACAACCGCGATAATCGGCTTACCGAAATCGGCGTCGGTCATTCCGGTGGCGCGCCACAGCGCACGAGCACCCGCCATATTACGACCATGAGTGGTGGTGGCGGAACGGTACTTAGGCATACTTTATTTACTCCCAGTGTCTGTCTCGTAAATGGGACGGTGCGTGCCGTCCCATTTTTTGTATTTATTGATTAACTTGATCTAACCAGCCCCATTTATCTTCGGTTTCGCCGGTAAAGAGGCCGAAGAAGGCTTGCTGAATGCGTTTGGTGACCGGGCCACAACGGCCTTCGCCAACCTGAATACCGTCTACACTGCGCACTGGCGTGATTTCTGCCGCCGTACCGGACATAAAGACTTCATCCGCCAGGTACAGGGATTCGCGCGACAGCACCTGCTCACGCACTTCAATTCCCAGCTCTTTCGCCAGTTTGATGATGGCATCACGGGTAATACCCGGCAGCGCGGAGGAGGTGAACGGTGGGGTGAACAGCACACCATCTTTCACTTCAAACAGGTTTTCGCCTGCGCCTTCAGAGATATAACCGTTCACATCCAGCGCGATACCTTCCTGATAACCGTGGCGGCGCGCTTCGCTACCCACCAGCAGGGAAGAGAGATAGTTACCACCGGCTTTTGCCGCAGTTGGGATGGTGTTTGGTGCTGCGCGGTTCCAGGAGGAAACCATCGCATCGATCCCCTGCTCCAGCGCTTCTGCGCCCAGATACGCTCCCCACGGGAAAGCGGCGATAATCACATCGGTTGAGTATCCCGCTGGCGGGTTTACGCCCATGCCAACATCACCAACGAAGATCAGCGGACGGATATAGGCGCTGGTGAGATTGTTTTTGCGGATCACGTCACGACAAGCTTCCATCAGCTCATCAATGCTCTGCGAAACCGGGAAGCGATAGATTTTGGCGGAGTCATGCAGACGCTGCATATGCTCACGATGGCGGAATACAACCGGTCCTTTGTGCGAGTCGTAGCAACGGATGCCTTCAAAAACCGAGGTGCCATAGTGCAGCGCGTGCGACATCACATGCACCTTCGCGTCTTCCCAGCGAACCATCTCCCCATTGAACCAAATGTAATCAGCTTTCTTCGTGGTCATTTTTATATTCCTTTTGCGCTCAGGCGCGGATTTGTTGTGATGTGGTTGTGCTCTGGCAGATGGCAACGTGTGCGACGTCCACCAGTTTATTTAACTGACTAAACAGTAAGTCGACCGACCGTGGGCTGGCAACGGTCAATTCGATATTTATATTTTGTGCATCGCTGGCGGCGGCCATATTCATTGAGCAGACGTGGAAACCACGATGACGCACCACGCGTAAAACACGTTCTAAGGTTTCTGGATTGAAGCGAGCCGATACATTGACCTGATGTTGCATCATGATAATTTCTCCAACATTTCTGAATTACTGGCGCCAGGCGGCACCAGCGGCCAGACGTTCTCAAGTTCGTCGATTGAGACATGAAGCAGGTATGGCCCATCACTGTTCAGCATGGTGTCGAGTGCCGCTTCAACCTGGTCTTTACGGGTGATGTGTTGGCCAGGGATGCCGAAGGCGCTGGCTAACATGAGGAAATCGGGGTTATCAGTAAGGGTGGTTTCGCTGTATCGTTCCTGAAAAAACAGTTGCTGCCATTGTCGAACCATCCCTAACCGTTGGTTATCGAGTAAGACGATTTTCAACGGTAACTGCTTGCGTTTTACGGTGCCCAGCTCTTGCACATTCATCATGAAAGAGCCGTCACCGGAGATACAGACAACGGTATCGTTCGGTCGCGCGACTTGTGCGCCAACCGCCGCCGGTAAACCAAAACCCATGGTACCTAAGCCGCTGGAGGTGATGAAATTTTCCGGGCGAGTGTGGGCGATGTGCTGCGCAGCCCACATCTGGTGCTGCCCCACATCTGTGGTCACGACGCAATCCGCAGGTTTACGATCCGACAGTTGTTTTAACAACAACGGCGCGTAGATAGCGTCACCGGGATGGTCGTAACGCCAGGCATGTTCATCACGCAGCTGCGCGCAGTGTAGCTGCCAGTCATTGATATTTAACGGCTGCTGTAATGCTGGTAACAGAGCATTTAAATCACCTTGTAATGCCACATGTGCCTGACGCAGCTTGTTCATTTCTGCCGGGTCGATATCCATATGGATAACACTGGCGTGTGGTGCGAAGGTGTTCAGTTTGCCGGTCACCCGGTCATCAAAACGTGCACCCACGGCGATCAGCAAGTCGCACTCCTGCACCGCGAAGTTCGCCGCTTTGGTGCCATGCATTCCCAGCATGCCCAGATAGTACGGATAATCTGCTTCAACTGCGCCCAGCCCTTTCAGCGTGCAGGTGGCAGGCATTTTTGTGGTAGCGAGAAATTCTCGTAAAGCAGGAACTGCCTGCGCCATACCCACGCCACCACCAACGTACAGCATCGGTTTTTGCGCTTTTGCCAGCATCTGGCGCGCTTGCTCAACTTCGGCATGTGGGAAAGTCACTTCGTTTTCAACGGTGGTGAACCACGGTTCCAGGTCGCCGCTGGCTAACTGGATATCTTTTGGGATATCGACCAGAACCGGACCAGGAC
>OATN01000555.1_pt1 | contig 10814 bp, 8 predicted proteins | sample 1501211 | NCBI WGS metagenome assembly OATN01 (sample SAMEA2579978, study PRJEB22360) | human gut metagenome | reverse complement strand
AAATTTTACAATAACCTTTTTGCTTCAGTCCTATTCGTTCAAGCTTGTATAAAAAAGGAACGATACCCCCGCTTTCTTGGAAATACCGTTCCTCTTTAATTAGCAACGATGATGATTGCTTGGCCTCTGTCTAACTAACGCAGTCGTCCATTTACCGTGTTCGCCGATAGCCACTTAACAGATAGATTGCGGCACTAGCAACCACGAGAAGCAGTCCTAAGATGCCAGTTGCCCAGTTATTTTCACCGGTCGCAGGGAGTTGATCAGAATTCTTTTTGCTAGCTACAGACGATGCACTACTACTCGATGTCTCCCCACTTGTCGTAGCGCCAACGTTTACATTAAAATCAGCTTTCTGTTCGGTTTCATTGCCAAATTTATCCTGCACGCTGACTTTGACATGATGCGTACCGTTTTGCCACTGGTAGCCGGCTAATGTGAGGGTATGATCTTTGGTGTTCACCGTCAAGTGTTCCTTCGCGTTCGTGTACTCATTGCCATCAACCCAAATGCGTGTTTTGGTCCAATCAATGCCACTAGCATTAGGATCACGAGTATCATCCGTGGCCGTTGTCGTAATGGCAACTTGCGGCGTTGTATAAGTTTGCCCCGCAACATTGATGTGGCTAATGAGCGGTGCTTTTGAATCATCTGGATTGGTTCCATACATGGCACGAATATTGTCAATGTATAGGCTGCCTTTGGTCATCGGTCCGCCATCACTTTGACCCGCCTTCAGTGAGATCATGCAAAGTGCTTGCTCAGGTGAAATACTGAACGGTCCTTGATAGTCAGCAGGAATCGGTGCCTCCACATATTTCCACCCGGTCCAGTCAATACCAGTGTCTTGTGTCGTCAAGTCAATCGGCTTTGCAGCACCAGTCGCATCAGTAACATACATTCGCAGCCAATAGCCTTTTGCCTCAGGGGTTGCATAAATCCACATTCCCACACCAGTCGGCATTCCTGGCATTTTTTGGCTTGTTTGCGGACCAGCATAAACACCGAGCGTGGCGCTCTTAGTCCCGCTGGAAAAGTCATAGTCTAATCTTAAGGCGTGCTTGCCAAAACGCACTTGCCCATCTGCTGCTGAACTCAAACCGATATTCGCCTGCTCACCACGGCTCGCCGTCAACGAACCCCAGTTACTAATTCAAGATTCAAAATCATCAAGCACCTCAGGCAATCTGCCGACATCGACCTTAATGCTTGCATGCAAGTCGCTATTCTTTAACTTAGCTTCAATTGTGTCACTTGCCACTTGCTGGCCCGCCTGTAATTGATCCCCCGTCGTCAAAATACCGAGCTTAGCAGGAACCTGCCACTGCAAGTCGCAACTTTTCAAGGTCACCGCTCGTCCCTGATAGGTCGCTTGCAAGGTCAATGCCTGCGTTGCACCTTTTTTAACGCTTAGCTCAGGTTGTGAAAAGGTAAGCTTATCTGGCATCGCAATTGTTATCGTTGCGGATCCTAAAAGTCGGCCGTTAAGGGTCAATTGGATTGTTGCCTTTCCCTGCGTGCCGTTAGAATGAAAAACGCCGGTCTTAGCATCAATCGTTCCCATTTTAGTGTCCGCCAGTTTAAACCTTCAGCAGGTAATGAAGCTGAACTTCCTGATGCATCGACACCTTTTGCCTTGAATGTAACGGTGCTGTTAGGTGTGTACACAGCATCATCGGGCGTCAATTGCGCCGAAGCCAGTTGATGATCCGATGTGGTCTTTGAAGCAATCAACCAAGCATTTGCAACTGTCCGCTCTTTGCCATCACATGGTTGATTTTGCAGTGACAATTGCGTTTCCCCAGGTTCGCGCGCTACATAGGTTGAAGACCCGCCGCCATCTAAATTCAACGCCGTCACGGCACCTCGTTGAATCATCAAGTTAGCCAAATCCACCATTGAAAGACCGTTAGAAGTTGGGGCTTGGCGGCCATCAACCACCACAAAGAAAACCGTTCCATCGGCTTTAATTCCAACAGCCGTCCGCGGTTCGCTATCAGTGCCAATTGCCTTCGTCTCATTCACCTTGCCGTCAGCAACTAAAATATTTCTGCCACCCAATGCCTGCTGAAGATCACCTTTCACCTTCTGATAAGTCTGCTCATCGCCAATAATCGGGGTCCCATCCTTTTTAATACCGAAAAAAGATTCCCTAGCGCTTGTTGCAGCGTGCAACTCAACGCCATCCTTGATAACATTCCCCGTCGGTACGCCACTGGCAATTTTGAAAAGATCCCCGTTAACCGCCGCGACGACTTGGTGACCATTCTTAATTGCTGCGGATGCCTGATCACTCACAGTTTGAACACCGGAAGTCGCACCATCTCCTGGTGTTCCGGTTAATAATTGGGTATTAGGGTTCTTCGGATTAAGTGCGACGGAATAATATTTATTTTGTGTTCCACTTTGGCTAATATATGTAAGGCGTTGTTCCGTCACGCCTGGTGTTAAAGTTGCCTCATGCTGATCAATGATGGACTTGATCACCGGATTGGCGGCAGGCACCTGCGTACTGGTGGTCGGAGAAGTCGTTTTGCTGGCAGTAGCAGTCGTGCTGTTAAAGGCATTCTTCGCTGTGTTAGCAGACGCTTGACTGGCGCTCGTTGAGTTGTTAGTCCCTGTCGAACTCGCCGGACTCAATGCTACCGAACTAGATGCCGCCGTTGACGAAGCAGAAGCAGGCTTTTGCGAAACCGTCGCGGCAGTGCTCGAAACCACCGGCGTATCCGTCGCCGTCACCGCAACCACCGGCGCCGCAACGTCGCCACCCATCAAAGCAGCAGGCTGCCAACCACCGTCCATCTTTTCCTAACCATCCGTCATCCTCCTACGCGTAAAATATGATTGTTATTGTTGTATATCAATTCATTTATACCTAAAGGATGTAAAGAGGTTGTGGTGGTTTTGAAAAGGTTGGGTATTGGTTGTGTAAAGGACGTTTTAGTTTAGGCTAATTAAAAAAGTTCTCCCATCGGTGCAACGATCACGCGCACAATGGGGGAACATCTTTAAGGATAGGTTTTCAATCAGTCGTCATTTAGCCAAGTTACCCACAACCTTAATCTTCACCCGATTGGCATTCTCCGGATGATAAGCCAACGGGACCTCATCAACTTCAACGACTTCAATTGTATTTTCATCAGCACCGGATTCAATCGCCGCTTCAATCGCTTTTTTCTTGGCGTCTGCCATTGCTTGGTCACGTGGGATTTGGTTGTAAGGATAGATGCGGCCATATTCACCGGAAACTTGACTAATGGAGGCACCGATCACGTGGGCCACGCCGCCGAGGGGATCGCGTACCAGTTTGCCAACGCCTTCCAGATGATGTGGGGCAATGATCGCGCCGCCGCCGACTAGCACAACAGTCGCTGGCTCGGGGCTCGTTTTCATTTTGTCAATGGCAACCGCGATCATCTGGCCGATGGTGGTCATCGCGGCCTGAGCAAATTTTAGCGGAATTTGTTTGACCAGTTCGGGATTGCCGACATCGGACAGGCCGAGCCGCACAGCCACATCTGTCGCGGTCACGATATTACCGCCGAAAGTCAATGCTTTTTCGGTAATCTGATAGCCAACTGAATCCGGACCGACTGTGACGCTACCATCGCGCTGCTGCCGGACAATCGAACCGCCACCTAGCCCTATCGACATGATGTCAGGCATCCGGAAATTCGTCGCCACACCGCCCACGGTCACGGCAATCGAAGACTCACGCGGAAAGCCGGCTTGCAACACCCCGAGATCCGTTGTTGTTCCGCCGATATCTACCACGATCGCGTTTTTAAGATGCGAGAGATAGGCAGCACCGCGAATACTGTTGGTTGGACCCGAGCCAATGGTTAGAATTGGAAAATGCCGCGCATAGCTTGCTGTCATCAAGGTCCCGTCATTTTGGGTTAAGTACAGTGATGCATGTTTAATGCCGGATTCAGCCAACGCGCGCTCGAAGCCATCAACGGTATTTTTAATCACGCGAAACAAGCCGGCATTTAAAATTGCGGCATTTTCGCGTTCGATTAAACCGAGGGAGCCGACTTCATGCGACATAGTAACCGGAAAAGTATCGCCATAAGCCGCATGTACCAAATCCGCCGCTTGTTGTTCCTGATCAACCCGCAACGCCGCAAAAACACCGATAACCGCAATAGCGTCAACCTCACCGCGCCATTTTGCCAATACGGCGTTGATTTCGTCAGGGTCAAGTGCGTTTAAGACCTGCCCATCATATTCATAGCCACCCTTGACAATGGCATATTTTCCAGACAACTTGGCAACCAAGTCTTCCGGCCATGCAGTGTACGGCGGAATGGCTTCCGTTGCGGGATACGTCAACCGCAACACCCCAACGCGCGCAATGTGCTTGCGTTCCACGATGGCGTTGGTGATTTGAGTCGTCCCCAACATGGCTTTATTAATTTGATCCAAGTCTAGTTGCTGATCCGCCAAAACCGCTTGGATCGCGTTCGTAATGCCGGTTTGAATATCCCTAGTTGTGTGCCGTTTAACTGAATTGATGACATGTTGCTGATCATCCAAAATGATGGCATCGGTATTGGTGCCGCCAACGTCAATTCCTAATCGATACATGGAAATCCCCCTATTTGTGAGTGTTCAAGTCAGTGCGGAAGAAGGTACTTATCCGCCGCTCATCAAAACCTCAGTCCGCCTTTGCCACCAAGTCTTCTACTGGCTGATAGTCATAATCAAAGCCAAAATACCGCGGCCCTGCTGTTTGAATACCGGCTTTGGTCCGCCAACGCGCATCGGCAGGGGTAGCTAGGACTTTGACCCGCTTGCCATACTTAATCACTTCAGTCGTCACCGGCAAAAGCGTATCGGCATCCACAATTTCAATCAGATCCGGTGTCATCACAATCGGCTGATCATTACGCAACGCCAGCAGGTTTTCATTTTGAATTAAAACGCTGAGATGTTGATCCTGAAAGTCATTGAAGCCATCAATCTTAATATCACCAACGTTAAAACCGCGCTCAGTCCGGCGAACCACATCAATGACCTTACCTTCAAAAATCAAATGACCACTCGTCACTTCAAGAATTTCCGCCAAGGCCTTCGCAGGATTCAGGTGGGCATCGCGAATTCGCAAGCCTACTTGTTCGCACAAGGTGACAATGCCGCGAATACCATTTTGCTTAATCTGCTTGCCGTTCGAAGGATACAACGCTACTGTTGCGCTACCACCCATTTCCACAGTTTGTACACGGGCCAATCGCTCAGCCCACTTGGCACTGATCGTTTTAATCACGCCGGCATTACCTTTTTCATCCGTAATGACCATCGGCGTTGCTGCCACGCCGCCTAAGTAAAACGTCACCATCTGCAACTCCGGAAACGCGCGGCCCATCCCATCGCAATCCACTAGTGGAATTCCTAGCGATGCGGCCAGCGCAATCGGCACCATCGAATTCACCCCGCCGGCCTCCATGGGAAAAGTTCCTACAAACTCATGACCGGTATACTGGCTTAACATTTTAAAAACCCGTTCAAACTCATCACCCTTAGGAATCTTCTCCATCATGACCGCGGGCGCACCCATAATCGCTGCTGGGCAAAAATAATCATCATCGTTAATTTCTGAAACATCAAGCAACTTCACCGGTCCGTGCTTTTTAATCGCATCAAGGGCCATCAATTTACCCAAGAACGGATTCCCGCCCCCGCCAGCACCGAAAAAAGCCGCGCCGGTCGCTATATTTTCAATGGATTCCTGATCTAAAAGTCGCATATTGTTCTCCTTTTAAACTTATCTTCAGTCCGCTAAGTCATACGAGTCGCGCACCAACACTGGGCTAAACAACCGAAAGTGGATTCTTTTGGGATCACCTTGGTCAATGTTTGCCTGCTAGTTCAACTCTGATGCTTTGTCCCATTCTGGATGAATCTTTGCGCCTGCATAATACAGGACAAACGCAAGAATAATCCCGAGCACCGGAATGTTTGGGATCGCCGGCCACAGCACGGGCAGCACGCCGATCACCGCACCCAGCGCCCACGCGGTCAAGCCAAGCCAGTTCACTCCGGCGACCGGCTGCCAGCTATGCATCTCACCACGATGAATCACCCAATAAGACGCAGCCATCGCTCCGGCAACCGGTGGAATCATCGCTGAAAAGATCGTCATGACCGGCTCAAAATAATTTAAAATCCCCAGAATCGACAAAATCGTGCCGCCGACGCCCACCAAGAACAGCGTCAACTTGCGATATTTCTCCGGGATGTTGAAAATGTTTGCCACTGCAATCCCGCCAGAATAGGCATTCACAACGTTCACTTTCCACGTGCCGAGAATAAGCGCCAGACCACCGATAACCGGCGAACCGATTTTCATAAACAAACTACTAATATCCGTCGACTTAAACGCAATCGTCAAAATCGCGCCAACCGCAATCATCAGGACACCAGCAGGAATAACGCCAAAAATAGCAGCTTTAACCACATCATCGCGCTTTTTGGAAAACTGCGCATAATCACCGACCATGACGCCGGCCATCGCAAACGACCCGACTGTAGAAGAAAAGCCATTCACAAACGACAAGCTGCCACTGGGATGATAAGCCGCAATCGTTGCCGCCGCGTCCTGCTTGGCAAATGCGAACCACAAACCATATAAAATGACAATCACCAGATACGGAACAGCAACATACGCCAATAGCCGAATCAACTTCACGCCATACATCGCAGTCACCACCATCAGCAACCCCGTCAGCAATGAAGCCAACCACGCCGGAATCGGCAATCCCACATACTTCAGCAAATTCGCCACGGCCAAACCGCCAACGTTCGCCTGAATCCCAAACCAGCCCAACGCCGCAATCGCGATGATAATCGAAATCACCTTCGATGACCCAACCTTACCAAATACCTGCTGGGCAACCACCACCGCTGGCTTTCCTTGATCCACACTCTGCATCCCTTGAGAAATCATCATCAAGACAATAAAGCCGTATCCCGCCAATCCCGTCAAAATTGCAACTGGAAGCGACATCCCGGAAACCAAACTCCCGCCTAAAATCAAGCTAGGAATAGACACCAAGGCACCACATAAAATCATTGCTAAGCCGAACCATGTTTGATCGCGTTTGTTTTCTTCCATACTGGGCACCTCACATATTTTTTTAATAATTGCAGTCATTTTGGCCGAATTCGATGGTTAAGGATCTAACTCGACCGGAATGTAATGGTTTGATTATAAAATTATGAGATTGAAAGTCAACAGTTTCATTTAATTTTTATGAAATTCCAGTTTGGGAATATTCGCGCATCATTTATGACAAGTAGTTAACTGGCAACGCTATTATTAAATCCCGTATTTTCGGCTTATGTTCGCCAAATCGCAAGTAACTCGTGCCAAAAGTTTTCGGATTTTACATGGTACTATCAAAAAAGAACCATCCACTTGGCACACTTGCACCAGCGGATGGTTCTATTCCAACTAAAATATTTTTTCGCCCATCTTAAACTTTGAACGGTCCAATCTCTGAAGTCAGACAACCCAACTATTTGCCGAATCGCCAAAAGCACCACCCCCGCCGCCGTGACGGTCATGACAACATTAAGCACCTTAGACGTTATACGCCGCTCGCGCTCATTCATATCCTCAATCATGCTCAAGCTATAGTCATTATAAGGGCCGGCATCCCAATAACCCACATAATAACTCAACAGCCGCTTCTCACGATTAGTCAGCGGCTCACCATCATCACGAAGCAACAACTGATCGTCAAACAACGCGTACACGTCATCGCTTAACATCGCCGCCTTCCGATCCCGCCTCGCTTGCTCCTCGACCCGCGCGTACAGCCTTCGAAACCGCGCCAATTCCCGCGCATCCTCGTCATTCACCGGCACCCACGCCACCAGTTTCCGGTGAAAAATCGCCATCACATCATCAAAATGCTTACGCTGATACCGATTGCCAAAGCTTAAATAACGATTCTGTTCGTTCAGATATTTTGTCTGCCACGTCTGATAAATGAAAAAGGCAAACAACCACAGCGTCATCAACGCATTAATAAAATTGCCTAGATTCCAAGCCGTCAACAACTTCTCCAGACTGCCAATCACCCAAAAAGTAAGAATCATCAAACTGACAAACAATGATAACAACTGTTTCTGCCGCAGCTGGGGATTCCGCTGCATCTCGGCATAAATCGTCTGCCGATGCTTCAGATACATGACAAAATAGTCCAGAAAGTCTAACGAGCGGACTTGACGGTAGACTTTGACAATGTAAAAAAGCAGGATGACCAGCGAAACCATGTTGATCACGCGATTGATGGTGTCGATTAGGGACATTGAATGCTCCTTTCAGGTTGTTGGCGTAGCGTTGCATTTTAAGGTGCTTCAATTTTACCTGAAATTGGTTTAGGCAAACATCTTTATTTTAGTCATGATTGACAGTTCTGATTTTCACATTAACATCTGATAAATCGTAATGATTGCCCCCCAAAATCCGTTTAATGTGTTGAACCCGACTCCAGGCACTATCCCCGCCTGCATAAACGGCGACATCAGCGTCTCCTAACTGGCGATACTTCTGGTCAGCCTCCACTTCATTCATATGCTTGACTAAGCTATCATCACTATTCGCCAAAACAAAAAAGTTCGATGGATCCGCATCCCACAAGAGATCAATTAACTGATTGTAAAGATCCGTCCAACTTTTGACTGCCACAACTTGATAATCACCAAAGCTAAAGGCAACTGGCTTTGTTCCGGTGGGGTTGGCTGCAAAGATCGCATCCAACGAATCCCACGTACTTGGATCATCGCTCGTCACTTCTACATCAACTTCCGGCCGCGGCCAAACCTTGAGCGCCCGCGCCAGCAAGTCCGCCTGGCGCTTTTGTAACGTTGCTTCATCCCAATGATCAAACTGTGCGACCCACTGATTAAGCTTAATCCCAGACTTGCGGTAGCCGTCAGCCATATCGCGTTTATCGATAAATGTCCTGTTGCTCATTTGCCCATTGAAGCCCGTCAGCGTAAGATTTGCCAACCGATTTAGCCAGATATTGTGCGTCAGCCGCCAATCCGGTCCCAAAGCATTATGCCAACTGGTATTCAGCACCTGTGGCATGATGTGCTCGATCGAATATTGGCCATCTGCCGCAGCCTCAAACAGATGCTGCTTTTCACCGTCAGCATTGTTCAATTCGTCCAAAATGAACCAAAGTGACGCCGAACTCATGTGGTAATAATCCTTTTCCGCCAATGCTTCTTTCAACGCCTGATCAGTTGGGAAACGCTTATTATCTTTAACTCCTTGTGTCAGCATCACCTTCAAAGCATCGACATAGCCTATTTGTGATTTGGCCATCATATGTTCAACCTGCCGATTTAAAGCTGCAAAGAGTTGATTCAACCCAGTTGTCGGGATCCCGATAAAAAGCCGCCGCGCCAAATAAGCCAACAACACCTTTAACACCGCAACTAAATCATCTGTAGACAATTCCCCATCGCGCGCTTTAGCAAAAACTTGCAACAAATACGGCGCCAAAATGTCATTATTCAAATATCCCAAACGAATCAGCAACCCTCTTACCCGAGCATCAGCTATCTCCGCTGTTTCTGGCGTTGTGATTTCGGCAAAAAGTCGCGCAGCAGCATGTTCCTGCTTCAGTTGCGCAATCCGATCAAAGCCTTGCGTCAAACCAACATAACGGCGATAGTCACTATAGATTTCGTCTTCTTTAACCGGTTTGGAACTACGCGCTAAGGAAGTTAAATAATGCCGGTAAAATTTAGACAGCCCATCACTACCTACCAAATGTTCATTTTGTTGCCAAATCTGAAAGGCAGCAGCTTGCTGATCACCTTTTAACCCCATCAATAAAAAATTTCGGATTTTATCGGATTCCGTCAAATTCATACCCGTAGAATTTAGGCTTTCAAATATCAGCTGAGCATCATCATCCTGATCAACAACAATGTCCATCACTTGAAGTCGCCGCTCAAGCAAATCAAGCCATTCGTGTGCGCTTAAATTAGCCTGCTGCAAAACATTCCAAAAATAGGCATAAGTCGTCTTAAAAATCGTATCAGCCGCATTCATTCCGTTCTGCAAAACGTCAATATATTGCTCCTCGTCTCCTGGCACCGGATGAAGCCGATTTTTGGCAACTGAATCATAGTCATACTTGTTAATCAGAAATTCTTCGTTGATTCGTTCATAGTTAGGATCGTCCTTTCCCAGAAAATCTCGCACAGCAATTAAAAACAAAGAAATCGTCGTCAGTCGTTGTTGACCGTCAATGACTGCAACAGTGCTAATGCCACTCGTTGCATCTAATATCAGACTACCCAAGAAATATCTTTGTTGGCCATTTGCATAAGCGGTTTTTAAGTCACTGATAAGCCTCGCAAGCTGTTCCCGCCGCCAACTGTAGCGCCGTTGATAAACCGGTATGTTAATGGTTTTGTTGTTTGCGATTGTTTCGCTGACGATTAGATCTGCATTACCCTTCATGAATTGTCACCCCAAAGTGTTTGATTGCGCCAACTAGAGACATTGACAACCCTTCCGGAATAGTTGACGGTTAATCTCGGCTTAATTCATCCTCAATAAATAAAGTCAAACCATTCTCTGTATCAAAGCTGTTCATTAAAAGTACATCCGCCCCAAATAAGTTTCATCAAACTCAGCCAACCCCCAGCGCCTTAAACGCTGCATCCTTCACAGAATTGTAAAAGATTAGATTAAACGAACTCATGAGATCAGTTGGCACACTGCTGATGTCACTAGCTGCTGCAGCTGGCAACAAAACTCGCTTAGCACCACTATCTAAAGC
>OATN01000512.1_pt1 | contig 11848 bp, 4 predicted proteins | sample 1501211 | NCBI WGS metagenome assembly OATN01 (sample SAMEA2579978, study PRJEB22360) | human gut metagenome | reverse complement strand
GGTACGGGCGCCCCCGCCGGCGCCCGCCACGACGGCCACTAGCCGTTTGCCACTCCTGCCCGCTGCGGTCCCTACCGCTGCGAACCATTCTGCAATTCTCTTCATAACCTTGCCTGTCTCTTACGATCACGTACGCCAAAACCCGGCGTTACGCTTATAAGGCGTTACGGTATTAAGCAAAAAGCACGAATGCGTACACCCGGGTAGAGGGAAATTTTTACCCGACATTGAAAAGAACCTTGGAATTTTTGAAAAGTGGCACCCTCGTCATCCACCCTGCGATAACGCACTTTTCCTTCTCGACGGGGCGTGCCGGTCCCACCATCTGGGAACTGAGGCGGATTTGCCGCCGCTGCGCGGGGGCCGGAGTTACTGACGACCGTCAGTATGCCACTGCTCCGCATGTGTGCAGTATCACATACCGCTACGCATACACGGAGACATACTACATGCAATTTCTGTGAACGCAAACATACGACTCACCAAGGCCGTGTTCTGTTGCGGGCGGTGGTGTTACGGGCAATGTTGTGGGTAGTACCCTAGCCACAAACCTATATAGTGGAGCGGATGACGGGAATCGAACCCGCGTAATCAGTTTGGAAGACTGAGGCTCTACCATTGAGCTACATCCGCGTTAAGCGTCGCTTTTGGCGACTTGAGTTATTATACATATTTCTTCGGGGATGGCAAACGCGTGTGGCTGCAGCAGGACCAGCCAATCTAGTTGATGGATTGCGGCTTTGCCGAGGACTCCCCTCAGTCGCCTACGGCGACAGCTCCCCTCAAAGAGGGGAGCTAGAAACCGTCGAAATCACAAATGGATGAGCTGGGACTCGTATGGTTGGAGGTCGGCGTCCATCGCGTTCAGAATGCCGTTGCAGGCGTTGAGGTGGGCGTGCTGCGGGTCGGGTGAGAAGTTGAACAGGCCGACCAGCGTCTTGCCTTCGTGCTGACGAATCACAGCGAGCACCGAATCGTTGAACGTATCCCACGTGGACACCCAAGCGTCAGGCGCGAAGCAGGGATCGTTGCGCATCGCGCGCAAATCCTCCATGCCCTTCCACAGCTGGTTCTGCAACGTACCGGACTTCTTGCGCAGAGCGGCCTTGGTCCAGTCGAACTTACTACGGTGCAGATTGCGGCTGTCTTCCACGCGATCCGGGTCTTCCTTGTAATCCCAGCCGTTGAGCTGGGCGATTTCGTCGCCGCAGTTGAGCATCGGGAAACCGCGCAGGAAGCTCATGGCGTGGTGCATCATGAGGTCGCGATCCACCGAGGTCTCTAGCAGTGGCTTGTCGTGCGTGATGATGGCCTTTTCGATGCCGCACAGGCTGGCGGTGGTGCCGCAACTGCGGGCGTCGCGCGTGGCTTCGTCGTAGTTGTAGAGTTCGCCCATCGACCAGCTGCCGGGGGTTGCGCCCTCGTAGAAGTGGTACAGGAATTCCTTGTGCTTGAGCGGGTCGATGTCGAGGTAACGCTCCACGTCTTCGTCCAAGCCCCAGCCGATGTCGTCATGGCAGCGCAAATAATTCACGAACCAGCAGTTTTCGGGCAGCGAGTTGAGCTTGTCGATCTGGTTCTTGAGCAGGCGCACGTCGCGGCTGGCGAGCGCGCTCCACAGGTTAACCATGATGGAGACGTTGTACAGCATGTGGCACTCGGGGGCCTCGGGCGTGCCGAAGTAGGCGGCGAGCTCCTTGGGGGCCATGACCACCTCGCCCTTAAGCACCACGGCCGGGCAGACGCATTCCAAAATGATGCGCAGCATGCGCACGATGGTGTGGACCTGCGGCAGGTTGCGGCAATTGGTGCCAAGCTGCTTCCAGATGTACGGCACGGCGTCGATGCGGAACACCTCGACACCGAGGTTGGCCAGGCGCATCACGCTGCCCATCATGGCTACGAGCACCTTCGGGTTGCGGTAGTTGAGGTCCCACTGGAACGGGTAGAACTGGGTCATCACCCACTTGTTCATCTTCTCATTCCAGGTGAAGTTGCCGGGCGCGGTGTTCGGGAAGACCTGCGGCACATCCCGGTCGTACCGGTCGGGGATGGTGCGGTCCGGGTAGCAGAAGTAATAGTCCTGATACTCGGGATCGCCGGCTTCGGCTGCCTTGGCCCAGCGGTGGGTGGAGGCGGTGTGGTTCATCACGAAGTCGATGCACAGACTGATGCCGGCGCGGCGCAGCTTCTTGGCCAGCGCGGCGAGGTCTTCGTTGGTGCCGAGCTCGGGTCCACGGTATCGAAGTCCTGGACCGCATAGCCACCGTCGTTGTTCGGGTGCGGCATGTCAAGCAGCGGCATCAAGTGCAGGTAGGTGAGCTTCTGCTCCTTCAAGTACGGAATCTTGTCGGCAAGTTTCTTGAGGTCGCCGGCGAACAGGTCGGTGTACATGGTCATGCCGAACATATCGCCGCGCTTGTACCAGCCCGGGTCCTGCTCGCGGGTTTTGTCGAGACGCTTCAAATCGGCGGGACGGTCAGCGTAGGCTGCGGCCATGCTTGCGACGAGTGCGTCGAAGGCGTCGTGATCGTTATATAGGCTCATGAAGAGCTGTTCGAGTTCGTCTTGATGAGCAGCAAGGCGAGCGTTGAACACGGCGCTCGAAGCGGGACGCTTGGCGGTTGCGGACTTGGTCGCCGCTGCCTTGGAGGTACGGGCCGAACGGACGGCAGTCGTCGCCTTAGTCGCTGTGGTTCTGGCCGTACGAGACGTCGTGCGCTTGGTTGCGGTTGTCTTGGTTGCCGTGGAAGTCGTAGCGGTTTTGGCCGCTCGGGTTGATGCTGTCTTGGCAGCCTTCTTCGCCACCTCGGTCTTCTCGACCGATTCCACTGCCTGTGCCGACTGGTTGCTTTGAGCCACCGGCGCTATTCCACAGAAATCGTCACCACCGCGGAGGCAATCGGACCATCGTGGCTCAGGGAAATATGGATATGCGGCATCGACCCCGCACCGAAAGCCGAGCGCTGCGCCGAACGCGCATTCCGCCGCTCCTGCATCACTGCATAAGGCCCGTTATCGGAAGCAGGGGAATAAGCAGAGGAATAGCGAGCGCCTGCAGCCGAATTCGCGTAATCAGTTTGGAAGACTGACGCCGTCCCCTTACCCAGAGACACATGCGGCACACCACGGGAATCATCCAAGATCTCGATTTCAGGCCACGGGAAATTATCAAGCGTGAACGGATAGGGGGCATCGCCAAGATAATCGCACCACGCTTTGAGGAACGCCTCCTTGCCTGCCCACTTGGCGGACAGATGCACGGCCTCGTCATCGTTCTTCAGCCGTGCACGATCCGCCGCCTGACGTACCTCACGAACGGAAAACAGCGAGCGCATGCGCGAGCCGGGTTCAGACAGCTGCTCGGCGAATGCGGCGACGTCAACCACGTCATGACCTAAACCAAATGTGCCCATAGCACCTATTATCAGCCATTCAACACGTTGACAACACATCCAGAATAACGAGGTTCACACGGAACGCGGCATCCACAAACGGAAACCCTCGGCCGCTCCGCAAGCCGAATCCTGAAAGTCAACACCAAGTCAAACTGTTGACTAACGGTGGACACGGCGTAAAATGTCGATATTCCGCCCGACACTCCAATACGTAAATCGATTGACGTCAAACGTTTGACTTTTTAACGCGGTTAACACAATGATCCAATGAAGGATAACTTCACAACAACCAACCACAACCAGCCAATGAAGCCAGCAAGGAGGTAGAACCGTGGTCACGATGAAGCAAATCGCCAACCGCGCCGGCGTTTCCATCTCCACCGTCTCTCTGGTGCTCAACAACCGCGATATCGGCCGCGTCAGCCCCGATGTCGCCGAGCGAGTCCGCGACATCGCCGCCGAACTCGGTTACCTGACCAACCGTCTGGCCAGCGGGCTGCGCACCAGCAGTACCCGCACCATCGGATTCCTCAGCGACGAAGTGGCCACCACGCCGTTTGCCGGCCGCATGATTGAGGGCGCGCAAGACGCCGCCCGCATGCCCGCGTTCTTCGACAAGCACCCGGATGTCGACGGCTTCTTCTGCTTCAACGACACCCGCGCTTGGGCCATCTACACCGAGGCCACCCGTCGCGGGCTGATTATCGGCAAAGATATCGCGGTGGTTGGCGTCGACAACCACCAGGTTGTGGCCGAAGCGCTGGATCCGCCGCTTTCCACTGTGGAACTGCCGCATTACGAGATGGGCTACTGGGCAGTCGGTAAGCTGGTCTCGCTCATCGAAGGCGAGGCACCCGATCCCTTTCCTCGTGCCGGATACCCGGTCGAGAAGGTTCAGCCGCCGCCACTGAGCGAGCAGTCACCCCAGCTTGAATGCCAGCTGCGCATCAAGCAATCCTGGGTCCGGCCCCGCTCCCAGCGATAGCCTGCCCAAAAATCACGCATCTATCCTACTTGACCCGGTTTCGACTGTATATCGAAGGCGCTATTGCTGTTTTCGTGGGTGGTGGTTCGTTGTTGAACCGTTGCGGGAGTAAGAGACGACGAACCGACATCCACGAAAACAGCAATAGCGTCAAAAAACAATAGGGTCGGGAAGAACACCGTAAATGACGTTCTTCCCGACCCTAATCGCGAGACACTCCCCTCAGCCGGCATTCACCGACCGGGGGGAGCCAGAGAATATCAGGCCTCGTAGTAGCCGTCGGCACCGAGGCGGGCGTCCGGGTTGAGGAGCATCGCCTTTTCGACCTCGTGGTGGTCGTAGCCACGGTGATCCTCGCGGAAGCGACGGTTGTCGATCGGCTCGTAGAGCGCGGCGCGACCCATCATGCCTTCCTCAAGGTGACGCTGGCCGGCAGCCAGGCGGGCGTTGGCACGCTCACGCCAAGCTTCCAGTGCGGCCTCACCATCGGCCTTGGCCACGGCCGCCTCGAAGGCACCCGGATGGACCAGAGCCACGAAGCCGGAAACATGTCCGAAGCCGAGCGAGGTGGCCAGACCGGCCTTGACCGGGCGACCAGCGGTCTCGCGACCGAACTCGTCCTCACCACCGCCGATGCGCAGGGGCTTCCTAACCCAGACCATGTGGTCGTCGCGCTGGAGCTTCGGATCCACGCAGTCGAGCGCCGCGTTCGCCGGAATCACGCCGGACTTGAACAGCTGCGTCAGACCGTTGACCTGGAAGATGCAGGCACCACCCTTGGCGTGGCCGGTAAGCGTCTTCTGCGAGATCACGAACAGCGGGTTGCCGTCGGTGCGGCCGATGGCGTGGGCCAGCGTGTTGTGCAGCTCGGATTCGTTCGGGTCGTTGGCGTTGGTGGACGTGTCGTGCTTGGAGACCACGGCGATGTCGTCGGCTGAGACGCCGAGCTTAGCCAGGTCGTGCACGAGCTTGGAGTCCTTGCCACCGAGGCCGGCAGCCAGGGCACCGAGGCCCGGAGCCGGGATCGAGGTGTGAGCACCATCCGCGTAGGAGTGGATGAAGCCGACCACGGCCGCAACCGGCAGGCCGAGCTTTTCGGCGATGTCACCGCGGGTCACGAGGATCGTGCCGCCGCCCTGGGATTCCAGGAAGCCGCCACGGCGACGATCGTTCGCGCGGCTGAAGAAGCGCGCGTCGATACCCTTGCCATACATTTCCTCCGAGTTGGCGGTGGCGTTCATGTTGCCGAAACCGATCACGGATTCCACGCCGATGTCGTCGATCGCACCGGTGACCACGAAGTCGGCCTTGCCGAGGGCGATCTTGTCGACGCCCTCTTCAAGGGAGACGGCTGCGGTGGCGCAGGCGGAGACCGGCTGAATCATGTTGCCGTAGCCGCCGATGTAGGACTGCATCACGTGAGCCGCGACCACGTTCGGCAGGGCTTCCTGCAGGATGTCGGTCGGGATCTCGTGGTTGAGGAAGCGGTCGAGGTACAGCTTGCGCATCGACATCATGCCACCGAAGCCGGTGCCCTGGGTCGAAGCCACCAGCGAGGGGTGGATGGACTCGAGGATTTCGGCCGGGGTGAAGCCGGCGCCCAGGTAGGCGTCCACAGTGGTGACGATGTTCCACAGGGCGATCTTGTCGACGTCGCCGACCATCGAGGCGGGAATGCCCCATCGGGTCGGGTCGAAGCCCTTCGGGAACTGGCCGCCGACTGTGCGGGTCATGGTGGCGCGGCGCGGCACGCGGATCATCGAGCCGGCGTGGCGGGTCACGTTCCATTCGCCGGATTCCTCATCCGGGGCGATGGTGGTGTGAGCCTCGTCCAACTTGACGTATTCGGCGGCGACTTCGCGGGTGGGCACAGAGAAGGTGACGTCGTGGTCGAGGAAGACCTCGGCTTCCTCTTCGTCAGCACCGTCCTTGTAGTCGTTGCCCATGCCTTCCTCGAACGGGCGGATGCCGGAGCGGGCCACGACCTCGTCGTGGTAGCGCTCGGCGATGTCCTCTTCGGGCACGAGGTTGCCGTCGGTGTCGTACCAGCCGGGCTTCGGGCTGTCGGCCCAAGTCAGCAGGCCCATGTTCCACGCGAGTTCGAGCACTGCGCCGGCGCTGAGGTCGACGGTGCCGTCCGAGTGGATGCCGAGCTCGGCCTGGGCGCGCGTACGACCGGAGCCCCACGGGCCCAGCTCACCGACGGAAACGATGACGATTTCGTCTTCCGGCTTGGCAGTGACGTTGGTCCAATCGTTCAAGTCGACCGGAGCCTGCTTGGTGACGATCGGTGTGGGCAGCGCCTTGATTTGCTGCCCACGCGAGGAGTCGGACAGTCCAGTGGACTTTCCGGCGACGGAGCCATCCGTTTCCTGAGACGAGGCCGCAGCAGCTTCCTTCTCGGCGTCGGCCATGGCCTCCGCACGCAGGGCCTTGATGTCGATGGGCTCGGAGCCGAGGCCACCGGTCAGGTCCACATCGAGCGGGGCCTTGAGGGCCTGCTCGCGCGATTCGGCAGTGCACAGGTCGAGCAGCTTGGCCGCAATCTGTGCGGTGGAGTAGGTGCGGATGCCGTGACGCTCAACGACGGCGACCAGCGGGTCGTTACCGACCATCAGGCCGGTGCCACGCACCCAGCCGATCTTCGGGTGAGCGAAGGTGACGCGGCTCGACCACACCTTTTCAGCGCGGGCACGGTTGACGATGGCGTCAAAGGCGCTCTTGACTTCGCCGTAGGCACCGTCGCCGCCGAATACGCCGCGGTTCGGGGAACCGGGCAGCACCACGTGGAGCTTGTGCTGCACGTTGGTGTCGGCACCGATGTGGCTGAAGCCGGCGATGGCGCGTTCCACGCCCCACAGCATCAGTCGGGCCTGCGATTCGAACAGGTCGCCGGAGTCGGCGAGCGTGCCATGGACCGGCGGAGCGGCGAACGGGAAGAACAGAGTCGGCTCCCACGCGGGCTTCAGAATCGTGGTGGTAGCACCGGAGGTCTTCTTCTGCTCGTGGCCCACCCAGTCGACCAGTGCGTCGACGTCGCGGTAGCTGGAGAGGTTGGCCGGAACCAGCCACAGCTTGGCGTTGCCGGTAGCGTGCTCGCGGTAGGCCTGCTTAGCCCAAGCCTTAATGGACGGCTTGAAGCTGTGCGAGGTGGCCACCACAGTGGCACCGCCTGCGAGCAGGCCTTCGACCACCTGAGCGGCAATCGAGTTCGGGCTCACGCCGGTGACGATGGCGATATCATTCGCGTAACGGGAGGCGTTCTTGTTGGACGCAACCTGTTCGAGGGCCTCGGAGCCGGCCTTCTGGAAGGCGGCCTTGAGTTCTTCGCTCTCCGACTCGTTGGCGAACCACTGGGCTTCGGCGGCGATGGTCTTGCCAAGGCCGATGAAGCTGCCGTTCAAGGCGGCGGGATCGTTGTCGTAGTAGGCGCGGGCGAGGTCTTCACGGGCGGAGGCCCACCGATCATCGAAGAGGATGGCCTTGTTGGCGTCGAAGCGCGGAGCGACCTGCTTGGGCCAGTCGGAGCCAAGTTCGGCTTCAACCGCGGCCACGACGGCGGCGTTCTCGTCCTCGGATTCTTCCGGAGCCGGAGCGGCCACGCCGAGCTCGTTCAGCACGAAGCGGGCGGTGGCGGCGAGCACGCCGTTGGAACCGGTGACCTTCTCGGCGAAGGCGTCGAGCGCGGCGGAATCGACCACAGCGCCACCAGCGGCACCACCGGCGGACGGCAGGGCCACGGCAACACCCTTGAGCTGGGCGACGACCTCAACGGCCGCATCAATCAGCTTGTCGGCTTCCGGCTTGTTCTGCACGGCGGCGGTGGGCAGCTTGGCCAGGTCGCCGCCACGGGAGCTGGCACCCTCGCGAGTGTCGAGCAGCAGTGTGGCGAGCACGCTGGCCACCCAACCTTCACCGAGCTGCCATACGTTGGTCACGCGGTCGCGGATGTACTGCTGCTTGACGCCGGCGGCACCGAACAGCGAGCGCAGGCGGTCGCGCAGCGCCTCGGATAGCACGGCACCGAACGGCTTGTAGTTCGGGGCGGCCTTGTTGACGATTTGGGCGAGCTTGTCGAGCGTCGCTTCAGCAGCACCGTCCACGCTGGCGACTCCCAGCTCGGAACTGATGTCCATGAGCAGCTGGTTGCGGCGAGAAGAGACACCGTTGGTCAGGGTGTCAGTGGTGTCGTTGCTGCCGATCTGGTCGATGCGCACCTTGGCGGAGTAGGCCATGAGCACGCCGATGGCATCGGAAGCCTTGAAGGGCAGGTCGGCGACGGCGGCACCGGACGGTGCGCCGGCCGCGGCCTGCCCTGATTGCAGGCCGCGCGAGGAGTCGGACAGTCCAGTGGACTGTCCGGCGACGGAGCCATCCGTTGTCTGAGCAGCCTCAGTCACGGCATTTGCCGGAGCGGCACCGGAACCGAGCTCGGCAACGGCGGAACCACCGGCAGGAGCGGTTTCGACCGGGGCCGAGGCCGCAGCCTCTTCCGGCTCATCGTCGGGAACCAGCGAATCGGTGTCGGTCATGTAGACGCGGCCTTCATCGCGGCCGACGTTGTAGACGACCGTATCGTTGCCGGCGAACTCGGGCAGATGCAGGGTCTTGGCACCGAGGTTGGCCAGGGTCGGGGCGTTGCCGAGGCCGACTTCGACGTATTCTTCCACGCCGAGGCCGCCCTGTTCGCGCTGACCGAAGAGCAGCGCCTGGGTTTCAATCCAACGCACCGGGGAGGCGAACTGCCAGGAGAGCAGTTCGGTCAAGAGCAGACGGCCGAGCTTCTGGTCGTCATCGGCGTAGGAATCCCACACGGCCGGGTCGTCGAGCACGGCCTTGATACGCTCGGACGGCACGACTTCGAGGATCTTGGCGGCGAATTCCTTGGTCATCTCGAACGGGGTGGCCACCAGGTTCGGGATGTAGCGGTCCACCAGACGGCCACGGTAGTCGATGTAAGCGGGAAGCAGCGCGTCGAGCTTGTCGCGGAATTCCGGCACGCCCTTGCGCAGCAGTGTGGAGTGGAACGGCACATCGATGCCGGGCACCAGCATGAACGCGGGCTTGCCACCGAATGCGGCCACGCGGCGGGCGGAATCGGCCTTCAGAGCCTTGAGTCCGGCGATCGTACCGGCGATGGCGTACTGCTGGCCGGCGAGGTTGTAGTTCACGATCTCCAGGAATTCGCCGGACGCCTTGGCCACGGATTCCACGTATTCCTTGACGTGCGCGTCGTCCACACCGAACTGGTTCGGGCGCAGGGCACCCATGCGGTAGTTGGAGCGACCCTGTGCGTCACGCTCGATGAGGTGGTGCATGGTGGAACCACGGTGGAACACGAGCTCCAGCACGGTTTCCAGCGGAATCACGTCGGCGAACGCGGACAACGCGTTGTATTCGCCGAGCGAGTGGCCAGCGAAGTATGCAGGCCAGATATCGGCGCCGGCTTCGCGCAGACGGGCGGTCTGGGCGAAGGCCACGGTGGCGAGCGCCACCTGCGTGAACTGCGTCAGGTTGAGCAGGCCTTCGGGGTGGCGATAGGTCACGCCGTTGGCGGTGAGCTCCTTCGGGTTATCGCGCACGAGGCCCAGGATCGAGAAGCCGAGCTTGGAGCGGGTGAGCTTGTCGGCGCGTTCCCACACGTCGCGGGCGGCGGCGGACTTGGCACGCTCGTCCAGAACCATGCCCTGCTTCTGGATGCCCTGGCCGGGGTAGACGAAGGCGGCGCGCGGCGCGCGGACCAGTGCGGTGCCGCGGGAGACGAGCTGGCCGTCGATACGGCAGGTGACTTCGAGGGTCATGCCGCCGTGGCGCACCTTGCCGACGCGCTCGACGGAGATTTCGACGGTGTCGTCAAGCTGAACCATGCCGTACATGTTGTAGGTCCAGCCGGCAATCTCGTAGTGGGCACCCTTCTCGTCCAGCGCCTGCACGGCGTGCTGGGCGGTGGCGGACAGCCACATGCCGTGCACAAGCGGAGCGGCCAAACCGGAGATGCGAGCGCCACGAGTGGAGGTGTGGATCGGGTTGAAGTCGCCGGAAGTGCGGGCGAAGGCGGTCATGTCGTGTGGGGCGACGACCTTCACGCGGCGCAGCAGACGGCGCGGCGTGGGCGCGATCTCCTCGTGCTCGGCGTCGCCGAACTCGGGGGCGTCTGCCGGCAAAGCATCGGAGTAGACGCGGCCGCGGATCGCGAAACGCTCGGTTTCGCGGGCAAGCAGCGTGCCGTCGGCAGCGGTGTGGGTCACGTGGATGGTGACCACGCGGCCGGAGGCGGACTCGAAGTAATCCTCAGCCCAAGACTTCAGGGTGATGGTTTCACCGGTGTGCTTAAGCAGGTCCTCCTCGTTCACCTCAAGTTCGATGAGGTGGTCGAGGTGGACGGCGTTGAGCAGGCCTTCAATCACCGGGTAGCCCTTGACGTACACGGAGCCGAGCGCCGTGTAAATCGCCGGCCAGGCCGGGCCGACCAGCGCATCGGGAGCGATGCGGCTGGGCTGCAGGGTCGTCGGCAGAGCGGCGCCGGTGGCCGCTTCGTGGTCGAAGCCGAGGTTGGCGGAGAGGGTGTAGGCGGCGGTGGCGGTAGCAAACGGACGCTCGTCAGAGGTCTTGCCGTCAAGCTGCGGCATCTCGGTGAGCTTGTCGCCGGTGATGGCGGTGTTGCCGATGCCTGCGGTGGCGGCGAGCATCGCGTAGACGTCCGGAATCAGGCGTTCGCGGTCCACGACCGGCACACGGCCGGGCTCGGTGCCTTCCACGATGAGCGGGATGACGATATCGCGCACGGCGTGCTTGGAGGTGCCGCCGTCCGGGTCGTTGTCCCAGTAGGTGTCGAGGTGGATGTCCAGATCGTACTTGCCGGCCGCGGCGTCAAACGCGCGGATCTCGTAGTACTGGTCGCCCAGGGCGGTGCCGTAGGCGGGGTTGTCGGTGATGTGGCCGACCCAGGAGATGTTCGGGGACTTGCGGATGAAGTCCTCGGCGCTGGTGGCCTCGCCGAGTGCGGCGAAATCGTCGTTCTCAGCGGCATCGGCGGCCTGCTGTTCGTCCTGCACGCGCTTGATGGCGGCGGTTTCGAAGCGGCCGAGGATGTCGGCGATCGGCTCGTCGATGGTGGTGATGCCGGCAACGGAGATCGGGCCGGGGATGGCACGCACGGAATCGGCGGAGTAGCGCTGGTCTTCGGACTGCCAGAGCTGGTCCTGACCCCACCAACGCAGCAGGTCGTTGTCGATGACGGGTACGAACGGCATGGGCTTGGGGTATTCGCGCACGAGCACCGGGAACCAAGCCACGTCGGTCGGGACCACCTTGAGTTCGGCGGTCTGCGGGTAGGCCAGTGCGAGCTTTTCGAGCGCGGGGGCCGGGTCGGCGAGAATGTCGTCGTGGGTCAGCAGGCCAGCGGCAGCTGCCTCTTCAGCAGAAACCCCCTCAGCGGCGGACAACTTGGAGGGGCTCCGCCGAA
>OATN01000506.1_pt1 | contig 11986 bp, 7 predicted proteins | sample 1501211 | NCBI WGS metagenome assembly OATN01 (sample SAMEA2579978, study PRJEB22360) | human gut metagenome | reverse complement strand
AGCGCCATACTGAAAACGAAGTGAAAGTGAAAGACAGTCTGAAAGACAGCTTTGATGATTCCAGTGCTAACCTGTTCAAGCTAGGCGCGGAGAACATCTTCCTCGGTCGTAAAGCGGCCACCAAAGAAGAAGCGATTCGTTTTGCTGGCGAGCAGCTGGTGAAAGGCGGTTACGTTGAGCCGGAATACGTTCAGGCGATGCTGGATCGTGAAAAACTGACCCCGACTTATCTGGGTGAGTCCATCGCGGTACCGCACGGTACGGTTGAAGCGAAAGATCGCGTACTGAAAACGGGCGTGGTGTTCTGCCAGTACCCGGAAGGCGTGCGCTTCGGTGAAGAAGAAGATGACATTGCCCGTCTGGTGATTGGTATTGCTGCCCGTAACAACGAGCACATTCAGGTTATCACCAGCCTGACCAATGCACTGGATGATGAGTCCGTCATCGAGCGTCTGGCACACACCACCAGCGTGGATGAAGTGCTGGAACTGCTGGCAGGTCATAAGTAATCCAATCCCACCCTCTCCACATGGAGAAGGTGGGGCTAATTGCCTGATGCGCTACGCTTATCAGGCCTACAGGATGCATCACAATTTGTTGAATTTGCACGTTCTTGTAGGCCGGATAAGGCGTTTACGCCGCATCCGGCGCGGCCCCTCTCCACATGGAGAGGGTTTGGGTGAGGGAAAAGCCTCACCCCAGCCCTCTCGGGTAAAAACATTGATGAAGGTTAATACTATGAAAGCATTACATTTTGGCGCAGGTAATATCGGTCGTGGCTTTATCGGTAAACTGCTGGCAGACGCGGGTATACAACTGACGTTTGCCGATGTCAATCAGGTGGTACTTGATGCCCTGAATGCCCGTCATAGCTATCAGGTTCATGTGGTAGGTGAAACCGAGCAGGTAGATACCGTTTCCGGCGTCAATGCTGTCAGCAGCATTGGTAATGATGTCGTTGATATCATTGCTCAGGTTGATTTAGTCACTACCGCCGTTGGCCCGGTAGTGCTGGAACGTATTGCTCCGGCTATCGCCAAAGGGCTGGTGAAACGTAAAGAACAAGGTAATGAATCCCCGCTGAACATCATCGCTTGTGAAAACATGGTACGCGGCACCACGCAGCTGAAAGGCCATGTGATGAACGCCCTGCCGGAAGATGCCAAAGCGTGGGTAGAAGAACACGTTGGCTTTGTCGATTCCGCCGTTGACCGCATCGTGCCGCCTTCGGCTTCTGCAACCAACGATCCGCTGGAAGTGACGGTAGAAACATTCAGCGAATGGATTGTTGATAAAACGCAGTTCAAAGGCGCGCTGCCGAACATCCCAGGCATGGAGTTAACCGACAACCTAATGGCATTTGTCGAACGTAAACTCTTCACCCTGAACACGGGTCATGCTATAACCGCGTACCTCGGAAAACTGGCCGGTCATCAGACCATTCGTGACGCTATTCTCGACGAGAAAATCCGCGCGGTGGTAAAAGGTGCGATGGAAGAAAGTGGCGCGGTACTGATCAAGCGTTACGGCTTTGACGCTGACAAGCATGCGGCGTACATCCAGAAAATCCTCGGCCGTTTTGAGAACCCGTATCTGAAAGATGATGTAGAGCGCGTAGGCCGTCAGCCGCTGCGTAAACTGAGCGCAGGCGACCGTCTGATCAAGCCACTGCTCGGTACGCTGGAATATGGTCTGCCACATAAAAACCTGATTGAAGGTATTGCCGCTGCAATGCACTTCCGCAGTGAAGATGATCCGCAGGCTCAGGAACTGGCAGCACTGATCGCTGACAAAGGTCCGCAGGCGGCGCTGGCACAGATTTCCGGGCTTGATGCCAACAGCGAGGTTGTATCTGAGGCGGTAACCGCTTATAAAGCAATGCAATAATGGTGGACCAGGCGCAGGACACCCTGCGCCCGAATAACAGATTGTCAGATATGCAGGCAACAATGGAACAAACCCAGGCCTTTGAAAACCGTGTGCTTGAGCGTCTGAATGCTGGCAAAACCGTGCGAAGCTTTCTGATCACCGCCGTCGAGCTCCTGACCGAGGCGGTAAATCTTCTGGTGCTTCAGGTATTCCGCAAAGACGATTACGCGGTGAAGTATGCTGTAGAACCGTTACTCGACGGCGACGGTCCGCTGGGCGATCTTTCTGTGCGTTTAAAACTCATTTACGGGTTGGGTGTCATTAACCGCCAGGAATACGAAGATGCGGAACTGCTGATGGCATTGCGTGAAGAGCTAAATCACGACGGCAACGAGTACGCGTTTACCGACGACGAAATCCTTGGACCCTTTGGTGAACTGCATTGCGTGGCGGCGTTACCACCGCCGCCACAGTTTGAACCTGCAGACTCCAGTTTGTATGCAATGCAAATTCAGCGTTACCAACAGGCTGTGCGATCAACAATGGTCCTTTCACTGACAGAGCTGATTTCCAAAATCAGCTTAAAAAAAGCCTTTCAAAAGTAAGCAACGTCTGCTTACTGCCCCTCTACCTGCTTCGGCCGATAAAGCCGACGATAATACTCCAGACGTTGTAGATATAACGGCACGCTTTCATCGGGTATTCCGGACGGAATCGCGTTACGGGGAGGAAGTTTTTTCAGATACTCCCGGAACGCCTGGCTTGATGCCATGAAATCTACGGCTTTATCGATAAGAAGCGGAACGTTTTCACCTAATTTGCCCATGATGATATCTCCGTATTACCCCGCGCCGGGAATGCGCGGCCGCCAATTTTAGTTTAGGTTCCCGGTAAAGATGACATTAAGGAAAACGTGCTGAATCCTCAATAATCATCCACTTCTGTTTATTATCTTTTTTCTATAGATTTCTTAATTAATCAATAAATTGCGTAGTTTTTAAGCATATTAATGATTACATTGCGGAACTATTGCAATGTCATCAGTTGTGAACAAAGCACCTGGTCGCGCATACTAGGGGCTATAAATTTATCTTTATCAGAAGCCATCACATGAAAGAAGTCGAAAAAAACGAAATCAAACGTCTCAGCGATCGTCTGGACGCCATCCGCCACCAGCAGGCCGATCTGTCGCTGGTTGAAGCCGCAGACAAATATGCCGAGCTGGAAAAAGAGAAAGCCACGCTGGAAGCAGAAATTGCCCGCCTGCGTGAAGTTCACAGCCAGAAACTGAGTAAAGAAGCACAGAAGCTGATGAAGATGCCGTTTCAGCGCGCAATTACCAAAAAAGAGCAGGCTGATATGGGCAAACTGAAGAAAAGTGTTCGCGGACTGGTGGTTGTGCACCCAATGACCGCGCTGGGCCGCGAAATGGGCCTGGAAGAGATGACTGGATTCTCAAAGACTGCGTTTTAAGCCCCTCAGACGATTGGTACGATCGTATCAACCCGCATCTGGCTTGCGTTAGCTGGTCAATGCGGGGACTCCCCTGTCTGCTCGCCTAATTACTGAACAATCCACTCCCTCTACATCAATTTACCGCTGGTTGATATTCTGAAAATGTATTTTCACCGAAATAGCAACCTATAAACAATAAAAATATATAGAAGATATCATTTGTTAATTAACAAGCATTTACGTCTCTTTTTTCGGATTTAATTGTGAAAGTTTAATCATCATATTCATAAAATCAACTATCCGTAAAAATTTTTCCAGATATGGTTTCTTCCATGTTTTACATTTATTAATAATCATCCTTAGAATCCACAAAAATAATATATTCATACAAACACAGACATCTTTTGAAACGAATGATACATTTTTATGATGAATGCTTAAAACAATATTTAATCGACACCCATCACTGTCATTAATGTAAAGCAACATAGATCACCAATAATACAATGGACAACTCTACCGGCATTGATCGCTGGTCGGAGGCAATAAGGATTTTTACATGAACTTGAAGAAGATTTTTTTCAGTGCTGTCACTGTTTCAGTTCTCTGCACATTAACGGGATGTGACTACATTGAAGAAGGCAAGCCAGAAAGTAGTTTACTGAAACAACAAGAAGAACATAACAATAAAATTGAGCTAATTGAAAAACAACAAGCACAGCTAAAGAATCAACTGGAAACTATTCAAAAACAACAAACTGGCATAATAACCAGTACAAAGACTTTAACTCACGTAATTAAATCCGTTAAAGATCAACAAAACACTTTTATTTTTACCGAGTTTAATCCGGCAAAAACGAAGTATTTCATCCTGAACAATGGTTCGGTGGCTTTAGCGGGCCGAGTGTTATCCATTGACGCAACAGAGAATGGCAGTGTTATTCATATTTCACTGGTCAACTTATTAAGTATACCAATCTCAAACATTGGTTTTAATGCGACATGGGGTGGTGAAAAACCTGTCGATGCCAAAGAGTTTGCCCGGTGGCAACAATTACTTTTCAACACATCAATGAAATCCACATTGAAATTATTACCAGGTCAATGGCAAGACATTAATTTGACACTGAAGGGTGTATCGCCGAATAACCTGGGATATCTGAAGTTAGCCATCAATATGGAGAATATTCAGTTTGACAACCTTCCCTCTGCTGAAAATCGGCAGAAAAGAAGCAAAAAATAAATGCAGCTTCTGCGCTTATATCAAGGAATAGAGAACATCATTAATGAACAAAATATTTAAAGTTATCTGGAACCCTGCGACAGGGAATTATACTGTTACCAGCGAAACGGCAAAAAGCCGTGGCAAGAAATCCGGGCGCAGTAAGCTGTTAATTTCTGCCCTGGTTGCTGGGGGAATGTTGTCGTCGTTTGGGGTACAGGCTCAGGCAGGAAGGGACAACGGTCAGGGCGTCAATTATGGCCAGGGAACAGGAACAGGCTGGGTTGCTATCGGTGAAGATGCAAAAGCAAATAGTTTTACAGACACCGGGGGTGGCTCCAGCACCGCAGTAGGTTATCACTCAACTGCTGACGGAAGGTGGTCAACAGCCCTCGGTGCTAAGACCCATTCGCTTGGCGAAGCATCAGTGGCGTTAGGGATTAACACTACCTCAGCAGGTGAGCGAAGCCTCGCTATAGGTGCATCGGCAACGTCAACGGGTGGATTTTCAATCGCACTTGGTCGTTATGCGAACTCAGTAGGTGAATTTTCTATTGCACAAGGGGATCACGCAGAGACTGGTGCTGATGACGCCATCGCATTTGGACGTGAAAGCAAGGCCTTAGGAATTATGAGTATCGCCCTCGGAGCCACGGCTAATGCGTCGAAAGAATATGCAATGGCGCTGGGTGCAAGTAGCGCCGCATCTGCAGCTAACGCGATTGCAGTAGGCCGCAACAGTGCTGCAGCTGGCGTAGACAGCCTCGCATTCGGTAGACTATCCGCCGCCAACGCCGCAAACGCGATTGCTATGGGTGCAGAGAGCAAAGCTGCTGAAAATGCGACGGCAGTTGGTACTAACGCGGAGGCAAATGGACTTAATAGTATCGCGTTGGGCTCCGGCAGTATTGCAGATGTCGACAACACGATTGCTCTGGGCAATCAAAGTCAGGCAGTAGCGGCTGGCGCAATTGCCATCGGTCAAGGGAATAAAGCTGACGGCGCAAATGCTATCGCGCTGGGTAATGGTAGTATTACAGGTGGTGTAAATGCTATTGCTCTTGGACAAGGCAGTTATGCCGGTTTAGAAAATGGCACTGCAATTGGTGCTCAAGCCAGTGCTCAAGGGAAAAATTCAGTTGCTCTGGGTGCTGGTTCTGTAGCGACTGACGCGGATACTGTTTCTGTGGGTAACACAACAGCTCAGCGACAAATTGTCAATATGGCAGCAGGTGATATCAGCACTACCAGTACTGATGCCATCAATGGATCACAGCTTTATGCTATCAGTAAGTCAGTAGCGGACAATCTTGGTGGGGGGGCTACCGTCAATGCGCAAGGCGTCGTTACTTCCCCAAATTACAGGCTGAAAAGTGGTATTTTCGGCACTGTTGGCGACGCCTTAACGGGCCTGGACAATAATACGTTACAATGGGACTCCCTTAAAAAGGCATATAGTGCGGCACATGGTACAGATACTACCAGTACCATCACCAACGTTAAAGACGGCGCTATTTCTGATACCAGTAAGGATGCGGTTAACGGTTCTCAGCTGAAAACCACCAACGATAACGTAGCGACCAATACTGCCAATATCACCACCAACACTAACAGTATCAATACCCTGACGGATTCCGTTGGCGACCTTAAAGACGATGCCCTGCTGTGGAATGGCACCGCGTTCAGCGCCGCGCACGGCACCGAAGCCACCAGCAAAATCACCAACGTCAAAGACGGTGACCTGACGGCTGGCAGCACCGACGCGGTTAACGGCTCTCAGCTCAAAACTACTAACGATAATGTGGCAACCAACACCACCAACATCACCAACCTGACGGATTCCGTTGGCGACCTTAAAGACGATGCCCTGCTGTGGAATGGCACCGCGTTCAGCGCCGCGCACGGCACCGAAGCCACCAGCAAAATCACCAACGTCAAAGACGGTGACCTGACGGCTGGCAGCACTGACGCGGTAAACGGCTCTCAGCTGAAAACCACTAACGATGCCGTGGCAGCCAACACCACCAATATCGCCACGAATACCACCAACATCACCAACCTGACTGACGCTGTTGACAGTCTCGGTGATGACTCTCTGCTGTGGAACGCTACTGCGGGGGCATTCAGCGCCGCACACGGTACTGATGCCACCAGCAAAATCACTAACGTCAAAGACGGTGACCTGACGGCTGGCAGCACTGACGCGGTTAACGGCTCTCAGCTCAAAACCACTAACGATGCCGTGGCAGCCAACACCACCAATATCGCCACGAACACCACTAACATCACCAACCTGACTGACGCTGTTGACAGTCTCGGTGATGACTCTCTGCTGTGGAACGCTACTGCGGGGGCATTCAGCGCCGCACACGGTACTGATGCCACCAGCAAAATCACTAACGTCAAAGACGGTGACCTGACGGCTGGCAGCACTGACGCGGTTAACGGCTCTCAGCTCAAAACCACTAACGATGCCGTGGCAGCCAACACCACCAATATCGCCACGAACACCACTAACATCACCAACCTGACTGACGCTGTTGACAGCCTCGGTGACGATTCCCTGCTGTGGAACGCTACGGCGGGGGCATTCAGCGCCGCGCACGGTACCGAAGCCACCAGCAAAATCACCAACGTCAAAGACGGTGACCTGACGGCTGGCAGCACTGACGCGGTAAACGGCTCTCAGCTGAAAACCACTAACGATGCCGTGGCAGCCAACACCACCAATATCGCCACGAATACCACCAACATCACCAACCTGACTGACGCTGTTGACAGTCTCGGTGATGACTCTCTGCTGTGGAACGCTACGGCGGGTGCATTCAGTGCCAAACACGGTACCAACGGTACTGATAGCAAAATCACCAACTTACTGGCAGGCACGGTATCCTCTGATAGCACTGACGCCATTAATGGCTCACAACTTTATGGCTTAGCTGATTCATTTACGTCATACCTTGGCGGTGGTGCTGATATCAGTGATGCGGGTGTATTAACCGGGCCAACCTACACTATTGGTGGTACTGACTACAATAACGTCGGTGATGCTCTGGCTGCCATTAACACGTCATTTAGCACATCACTCGGTGACGCCCTACTCTGGGATGCGACCGCCAAGGGCGGTGACGGTGCGTTTAGCGCCGGTCGCGGAAAAGATAACACGGCCAGCATCATTACTAATGTTGCAGACGGTGCAATTTCCTCTACCAGCAGCGACGCTATTAACGGCTCACAGCTCTATGACACCAGTAAGTACATTGCCGATACTCTGGGTGGTGACGCAGAAGTCAATGCTGACGGCACAATCACCGCACCGACTTATGCCATCGCTGGCGGCAGTTACAGCAACGTCGGTGACGCGCTGGAAGCGATCGATACCACGCTGGATGACGCTCTGTTGTGGGATGCAACAGCCAATGGCGGTAATGGTGCATTTAGCGCCGGTCGCGGAGTAGATAAAACGGCCAGCGTCATTACTAACGTCGCAGACGGTGCAATTTCCTCCACCAGCAGCGATGCTATTAACGGCTCACAACTGTATACCACCAACAAGTACATCGCTGATGCGCTGGGTGGTGACGCAGAAGTCAACGCTGATGGTTCTATTACTGCGCCGAGTTACACCATTGCAAATGCCGAGTACAACAACGTCGGTGACGCCCTGGATGCGCTCGACGATAACGCTCTGCTGTGGGATGCAACGGCCAATGACGGCGCAGGTGCCTACAACGCCAGCCATGATGGCAAGGCCAGCATCATCACAAACGTTGCTGATGGTAACATTGGCGAAGGCAGCACTGACGCCATCAACGGTTCTCAGCTGTTTAACACCAATATGCTGATCCAGCAGAACAGCGAAATCATCAATCAGCTTGCCGGTAACACCAGCGAAACCTACATCGAAGATAACGGTGCGGGCATTAACTATGTACGTACCAACGACAACGGCTTAGCGTTCAACGATGCCAGCGCTTCAGGTATTGGCGCTACGGCTGTGGGTTATAACGCTGTCGCCTCAGGCGAAAGCAGCGTAGCCATTGGTCAAGGTAGCAGCAGCACCGTTGATACCGGTATTGCCCTGGGTAGCAGTTCCGTTTCCAGCCGTGTAATAGTTAAAGGTTCTCGTGACACCAGCGTGTCGGAAGAAGGTGTTGTGATTGGTTATGACACCACGGATGGCGAACTACTTGGTGCGTTGTCTATTGGTGATGACGGTAAATATCGTCAAATCATCAACGTAGCCGATGGTTCCGAAGCCCATGACGCCGTTACGGTTCGCCAGTTGCAAAATGCCATTGGTGCAGTCGCTACCACGCCGACCAAATACTTCCACGCCAACTCAACGGAAGAAGATTCACTGGCAGTAGGTGAAGACTCGCTAGCAATGGGCGCGAAAACTATCGTTAATAGTAATGCGGGTATTGGTATCGGTTATGGTGCCTACGTGGACGCGAATGCACTTAATGGCATTGCTATCGGTAGCAACGCGCGTGCAAACCATGCAAACAGCATTGCTATGGGTAATGGCTCACAGACGACTCGTGGTGCTCAAACTGGCTACACCGCCTACAACATGGACGCACCACAGAACTCTGTGGGTGAGTTCTCTGTCGGCAGTGAAGACGGTCAACGTCAGATCACCAACGTCGCGGCTGGTTCGGCTGATACCGATGCGGTTAACGTGGGTCAGTTGAAAGTAACGGACGCGCAGGTTTCCCAGAATACCCAGAGCATTACTAACCTGAACAATCAGGTGACGAATCTGGATACTCGCGTTACCAATATCGAAAACGGCATTGGCGATATCGTAACCACCGGTAGCACCAAATACTTCAAGACCAACACCGATGGCGTAGATGCCAACGCGCAGGGTAAAGACAGTGTTGCAATTGGTTCTGGTTCCATTGCTGCCGCTGACAACAGCGTCGCGCTGGGTACCGGTTCCGTGGCCAACGAAGAAAACACCATCTCTGTGGGTTCTTCTACCAACCAGCGTCGTATCACCAACGTTGCTGCAGGTGTTAATGCCACCGATGCGGTTAACGTTTCGCAGCTGAAGTCTTCTGAGGCAGGCGGCGTTCGTTACGACACCAAAGCTGATGGTTCTATAGACTACAGCAACATCACTCTCGGTGGTGGTAATGGCGGTACGACTCGCATCAGCAACGTCTCCGCTGGCGTCAACAACAACGACGCAGTGAACTATGCGCAGTTGAAGCAAAGCGTGCAGGAAACGAAGCAATACACCGATCAGCGGATGGTTGAGATGGATAACAAACTGTCTAAAACTGAAAGCAAGTTGAGCGGTGGTATCGCTTCTGCAATGGCAATGACCGGTCTGCCGCAGGCTTACACTCCAGGTGCCAGCATGGCCTCTATTGGTGGCGGTACTTACAACGGTGAATCGGCTGTTGCTTTAGGTGTGTCGATGGTTAGCGCCAATGGTCGTTGGGTCTACAAATTACAAGGTAGTACCAATAGCCAGGGTGAATACTCCGCCGCGCTCGGTGCCGGTATTCAGTGGTAATCATCCATTAACTTAGTGTGACTAAGGGCAATTCTCTGATGAGGATTGCCCTTTTCTTTACCAGACATCTCCCTCCACCAAGAATTGGCCCTACCAATTATTCGCTTATCTGACCTCTGGTTCACAATTCCCCAATTAAAACTCACATCAATGTTGCCAATACATAACATTTAGTTAACCATTCATTGTCATTATCCCTACACAACATAATTGGCAGTGCCACTTTTACACAACGTGTGACAAGGAGATGAGCAACAGACTCATTACACGATGTGCGTGGACTCCAGGAGACCTGCAATGAATCTCTGGCAACAAAACTACGATCCCGCCGGGAATATCTGGCTTTCCAGCCTGATAGCATCGCTTCCCATCCTGTTTTTCTTCTTTGCGCTGATTAAGCTCAAACTGAAAGGATACGTCGCCGCCTCATGGACGGTGGCAATCGCCCTTGCCGTGGCTTTGCTGTTCTATAAAATGCCGGTCGCTAACGCGCTGGCCTCGGTGATTTATGGCTTCTTCTACGGTTTGTGGCCCATCGCGTGGATCATTATTGCGGCAGTGTTCGTCTATAAGATCTCGGTGAAAACCGGGCAGTTTGACATCATCCGCTCGTCTATTCTTTCGATAACCCCTGACCAGCGCCTGCAAATGCTGATCGTCGGTTTCTGTTTCGGCGCTTTCCTTGAGGGAGCCGCAGGCTTTGGCGCTCCGGTAGCAATTACCGCCGCATTACTGGTCGGTCTGGGCTTTAAACCACTGTACGCCGCCGGACTGTGCCTGATTGTTAACACCGCGCCAGTGGCATTTGGCGCGATGGGTATTCCGATTCTGGTCGCCGGGCAGGTAACAGGCATCGACAGCTTTGAGATTGGTCAGATGGTGGGGCGTCAGCTGCCGTTTATGACCATTATCGTGCTGTTCTGGATCATGGCGATTATGGACGGTTGGCGCGGTATCAAAGAGACGTGGCCTGCGGTCGTGGTTGCAGGTGGTTCGTTTGCCATTGCTCAATACCTCAGCTCTAACTTCATTGGGCCGGAACTGCCAGACATTATCTCTTCGCTGGTATCACTGCTCTGCCTGACGCTGTTCCTCAAACGCTGGCAACCAGTGCGCGTATTCCGCTTCGGTGACTTGGGGGCGTCACAGGTTGATATGACGCTGGCTCACACCGGTTACACCGCAGGTCAGGTGCTTCGCGCCTGGACACCGTTCCTGTTCCTGACCGCCACCGTAACGCTGTGGAGTATTCCACCGTTTAAAGCCCTGTTCGCTTCGGGTGGTGCGCTGTATGAATGGGTGATCAATATTCCGGTGCCGTACCTCGATAAACTGGTTGCCCGTATGCCGCCAGTGGTCAGCGAAGCGACAGCGTATACCGCCGTGTTTAAGTTCGACTGGTTCTCTGCCACCGGTACCGCCATTCTTTTTGCTGCCCTGCTCTCGATTGTCTGGCTGAAGATGAAACCATCTGACGCTATCAGCACCTTCGGCAGCACGCTGAAAGAACTGGCTCTGCCTATCTACTCCATCGGTATGGTGCTGGCGTTCGCCTTTATCTCGAACTATTCCGGACTATCATCAACGCTGGCGCTGGCACTGGCGCACACCGGCCATGCATTCACCTTCTTCTCGCCGTTCCTCGGCTGGCTTGGTGTCTTCCTGACCGGATCGGATACCTCATCTAACGCCCTGTTCGCCGCGCTGCAAGCCACTGCAGCACAACAAATTGGCGTTTCTGACCTGTTGTTGGTTGCCGCCAACACCACCGGTGGTGTCACCGGTAAGATGATCTCTCCGCAATCTATCGCTATCGCCTGTGCGGCGGTAGGCCTGGTAGGCAAAGAGTCAGATCTGTTCCGCTTTACTGTCAAACACAGCCTGATCTTCACCTGTATGGTGGGCGTGAT
>OATN01000504.1_pt1 | contig 11996 bp, 9 predicted proteins | sample 1501211 | NCBI WGS metagenome assembly OATN01 (sample SAMEA2579978, study PRJEB22360) | human gut metagenome | reverse complement strand
CCACAACAGGCTGCTGTTCAACAGGTTGCGGCTGTTGGTACAACGGCTCCTGAGCGGCTGGCTGCTGATAAGTTTGCTCAGTCTGGTATGTAGACTGTGGAGCAAAAGTGGATTGCTGCTCTTCGGCTTGCCAGGCGTTACCTGCCACCGATTGTTCTGGCGCAGGGGCGTAATACGACTGTTGCGCAGACTGTTCCGGCGCAGTTGCGTAATACGGCTGCTGAACAGGTTGTTCCGCCGCAGGAGCGTAGTAAGGTTGTTGCACAGGTTGTTCCGCTGCTGGCGCATAATACGGCTGCTGTGGCTGTACGCTGCGGCTGTACTGGTTGTTGCAGCGGCTCATTATATTGCACTGCAGGCTGCGCATATTGTGACTGCTGTGGGTAACCTTCCGGTGCAGGAGCAATAACCGGCTCTCCCGTTTGTGGCCCCGGTACAGGCTGCCAGGCTACTGTAGGTTGTGCAGGTGGAACATCAACAGAGGCAACAGGCGGCGTCTGAGTCACAGGTTCAACCGGCGCAGCCCAGCTTTGTGTCGCCGTGGTAGCAGCAGCTGCTACAGCAACAGGTTCGGTAATTGGCGCACCGTTTAATAATGGATCGTATTCGTCATATTCTGGCTGCGTTGCACGATTGCCCGAAAATAGGACGTCGTCCGGGTCGGCAGCCACACCGCGTGCAGTGTAGGTAATCTCTTCGTCATCATCCATCCGCTTACCGGAGAACAACGCAGCGTCTGTTTGCCGCCCCATCGGATTAATGAATTTTTCCGCCAACCGTTTACGACGCGCTAGCGCGCCGCGAAGAATACGGGCACGGCGTGATTCATGCTGTTTGCCGTGGTTTTCATCTTCATACTCTTCGTCATCTTCATATTCATCTTCATCGACCCAGGTATCATCGCGACGGGTACGATTACTGGCGAAGGTGAGAATGTTTAAAATCCAGCCGCCGAGTTTTTCAGCAATGGTCACCCATGACCAACCGGTGAACAGCGTCAGACCCGCAGCCCAAACGCAGAGCAGCGCAATAGTTCCCCCGCTACTGTGTAGCAGTGGTTGTAGCGTAGTACTTAGTAAGCTGCCAATGACGCCACCGGAGGCAAAATACCAGATATCGTCAGCGTTGATTGCCGCCAGACCACAGGAGGTAAGGATGAGCGCCAAAACGCCAATGATGCGTAGCGAAACGGCAAAATAATCAATGTATTCGTCGCTGGACTGATGACGCCAGGCAAACCAACAACCGCCGACAATAATGACGGGAATGGTGTAAGCCATCACGCCAAAAATAAAGAACAGCGTATCTGCCAACCACGCACCGGGCATCCCACCTAAATTATGGATAGGTTCATGCCAGGCCGTTTGCGACCAGCTGGGGTCCGAAGGGTTAAAGCTTAGTAAGGCAGTCATCAACCAGACGGCAAACAGGACAATAAGGATCAGCAACGCCTCCAGAAGGCGGCGGCCGCTACTTAACTTTGTCAATGTGACTTCTTTGTCTTCAGTGTATTCCTGGCTCAAGAAAGGCTCTCCAGGTTACAGGCTTTTCCTGCCCGATGCTAAAACGGACAACAGTACCAGGTTACCCCAGTACTGTTGCTGTATGGATTAACAGGAGTGTAATCAAAATACGCCGATTTTGCACCTGTTCCGTGTTAGCGCGTCTTAATAACCAGACGATTACTCTGCTTGACTTCTTCCATAACAACGTATGTCCGTGTGTCATTGACGCCAGGCAGACGCAGCAGGGTTTCCCCCAGCAACTTACGGTAAGCTGACATATCCGGCACGCGTGTTTTCAACAGGTAGTCGAAATCACCAGATACTAAATGACACTCCTGAATTTCTTCAAGTTTTTGTACAGCGGTATTGAATTGTTCAAACACATCCGGTGCGCCACGATTCAGAGTAATCTCAACGAATACCAGAAGTGATGCATCCAGATAATGGGGGTTCAGCAGCGCCGTATAGCCCTGAATAAACCCTTGTCTTTCCAGCCGACGCACACGCTCAAGGCACGGCGTTGGGGAAAGTCCCACACGTTTAGAAAGCTCGACGTTAGAAATACGCCCATCCTTTTGCAACTCATTAAGAATGTTACGATCGATACGGTCGAGATCTTTGCCAGGGCGCTTCTTGCTATCTACCATTATTATTGTCTCTCTGTATTCCTTCCCTACTCCTGTCTGACCCTGAAACATCACTGTTCAGAGTCGCTACCCGTCACGATAGACCGAAATCATGAAGATTCACGGCGCGCAATGCCTGGGTCTACGGTGAGAAGACCGTTGCCTTGTGGCAGCTATCGACATCACGAATGGCGTCTGTCCACGCCATACGTAGATTTCACTAGCACGGTAAACATGGTATTTACATGCATGGTTATGCGCACATAAGAATACTGTTTTTTTTCTTCCTCGAATGTTTTCGCAAAACACCAGGGGATTGTCAAAGCAAAACATCGATTTTTAGTACAACATGCCAGATATTCATTACCAGGGGCGTTTATTCATCATTTAATCGGCTTATAAAGCGGGAAATTTAAGTAGCAGAGGTGATAATGACGGGAGAATTTGACCTGCTTATCGATGCTGCCGATTGCACAAATTGTTAACAAAATCGTCATACTCTTTTTTTACGTCTGTAAATTCCCTACAATCCTGCCCATTGTCTGCCAACAACTATGGGGATCTCATGGGCACGACCAAACACAGTAAACTGCTTATCCTGGGTTCAGGCCCGGCGGGATACACCGCTGCTGTCTACGCGGCGCGCGCCAACCTGCAACCTGTGCTGATTACCGGCATGGAAAAAGGCGGCCAACTGACCACCACCACGGAAGTGGAAAACTGGCCTGGCGATCCAAACGATCTGACCGGTCCGTTATTAATGGAGCGCATGCACGAACATGCCACCAAGTTTGAAACTGAGATCATTTTTGATCATATCAACAAGGTGGATCTGCAAAACCGTCCGTTCCGTCTGAATGGCGATAACGGCGAATACACTTGCGACGCGCTGATTATTGCCACCGGAGCTTCTGCACGCTATCTCGGCCTGCCCTCTGAAGAAGCCTTTAAAGGCCGTGGGGTTTCTGCTTGTGCAACCTGCGACGGTTTCTTCTATCGCAACCAGAAAGTTGCGGTCATCGGCGGCGGCAATACCGCGGTTGAAGAGGCGCTGTATCTGTCTAACATCGCTTCGGAAGTGCATCTGATTCACCGCCGTGACGGTTTCCGCGCAGAAAAAATCCTTATTAAGCGTCTGATGGATAAAGTGGAGAACGGCAACATCATTCTGCACACCAACCGTACGCTGGAAGAAGTGACCGGCGATCAAATGGGTGTCACTGGCGTTCGTCTGCGCGATACGCAAAACAGCGATAACATCGAGTCACTCGACGTTGCCGGTCTGTTTGTTGCTATCGGTCACAGCCCGAATACTGCGATTTTCGAAGGGCAGCTGGAACTGGAAAACGGCTACATCAAAGTACAGTCGGGTATTCATGGTAATGCCACCCAGACCAGCATTCCTGGCGTCTTTGCCGCAGGCGACGTGATGGATCACATTTATCGCCAGGCCATTACTTCGGCCGGTACAGGCTGCATGGCAGCACTTGATGCGGAACGCTACCTAGATGGTTTAGCTGACGCAAAATAATTTTACAAATCAGTAACAAAAGTAAAGAAGGCGACACCTTGCGACTATGGGTCGCCTTTATTTTTTCCCCGTTGTAACATTGCTCTGCAAATAATTCTGATAACTCACCTGCTAAGCGTGCAATGAATAAATCTCGTCAAAAAGAGTTAACCCGCTGGTTAAAACAGCAAAGCGTCATCTCCCAACGTTGGCTAAATATTTCTCGTCTGCTGGGCTTTGTAAGCGGCATATTGATCATTGCCCAGGCCTGGTTCATGGCGCGAATTCTGCAACATATGATTATGGAGAATATTCCCCGTGAAGCCCTGCTGCTTCCCTTTACGTTACTGGTTCTGACCTTTGTACTGCGCGCATGGGTGGTCTGGTTACGCGAACGGGTGGGTTATCACGCCGGGCAGCATATCCGCTTTGCCATCCGCCGTCAGGTTCTCGACCGTCTGCAACAAGCAGGGCCAGCGTGGATTCAGGGTAAACCTGCGGGGAGCTGGGCGACGCTGGTACTCGAGCAAATTGACGATATGCATGATTACTATGCACGCTATCTGCCGCAAATGGCGCTGGCAGTGTCGGTGCCGTTGCTGATTGTGGTGGCGATCTTCCCCTCTAACTGGGCTGCGGCGCTCATTCTGCTGGGCACTGCACCGTTAATTCCGTTGTTTATGGCGCTGGTTGGGATGGGGGCTGCCGATGCTAACCGACGTAACTTTCTCGCTCTTGCTCGCTTAAGTGGGCATTTCCTCGATCGCCTGCGCGGCATGGAAACATTGCGTATTTTTGGTCGTGGTGAAGCTGAAATTGAAAGTATTCGTTCTGCTTCGGAAGATTTCCGCCAACGGACAATGGAAGTGCTACGGCTGGCGTTTTTATCCTCCGGCATTCTCGAATTTTTTACCTCGCTGTCAATTGCTCTGGTGGCGGTCTACTTTGGTTTTTCCTATCTCGGCGAGCTGGATTTTGGTCACTACGATACTGGCGTGACGCTGGCTGCGGGTTTTCTGGCCCTGATCCTTGCGCCAGAGTTTTTCCAGCCATTACGCGATCTCGGTACGTTTTATCATGCTAAAGCCCAGGCTGTTGGCGCAGCTGACAGTCTGAAAACGTTTATGGAAACCCCGCTCGCCCATCCGCAGCGCGGTGAGGCGGAATTAGCATCGACCGATCCGGTGACCATTGAGGCCGAGGATCTGTTTATCACGTCGCCGGAAGGTAAAACGCTGGCCGGACCGCTGAACTTTACTTTGCCAGCAGGCCAACGTGCAGTGTTGGTTGGTCGCAGCGGTTCAGGTAAAAGCTCACTGCTGAACGCGCTTTCTGGTTTTCTCTCATATCAGGGATCATTACGAATCAACGGGATAGAATTACGCGATTTATCACCAGAATCATGGCGTAAACATCTCTCCTGGGTTGGGCAAAACCCACAATTACCGGCAGCAACATTGCGGGATAACGTACTACTGGCGCGACCTGATGCCAGCGAACAAGAATTACAAGCAGCGCTGGATAACGCCTGGGTCAGCGAGTTTCTACCGCTCCTGCCACAAGGCGTTGATACGCCTGTTGGCGACCAGGCTGCCCGCCTTTCCGTGGGGCAGGCACAGCGCGTGGCGGTGGCCCGAGCATTACTAAATCCCTGTTCGCTATTACTGTTGGATGAACCCGCTGCCAGCCTTGATGCTCACAGTGAACAGCGCGTAATGGAGGCGCTGAATGCCGCCTCTCTGCGCCAGACAACGTTAATGGTCACCCACCAGTTAGAAGATCTTGCTGACTGGGATGTCATTTGGGTTATGCAGGATGGCCGGATTATTGAGCAAGGACGTTACGCGGAATTAAGTGTGGCTGGTGGCCCATTCGCCACATTACTGGCCCATCGTCAGGAGGAGATTTAAATGCGCGCTTTGCTACCCTATCTGGCACTGTATAAACGTCATAAATGGATGTTAAGTCTTGGTATTGTGCTGGCAATTGTGACGCTGCTCGCCAGTATCGGTCTGTTGACACTTTCCGGCTGGTTCCTCTCGGCCTCAGCGGTTGCGGGGGTTGCCGGACTGTACAGCTTCAACTATATGCTACCCGCTGCGGGCGTGCGTGGTGCAGCAATCACCCGTACTGCCGGGCGTTATTTTGAACGTCTGGTAAGTCACGACGCGACTTTCCGCGTGTTGCAGCATCTGCGCATTTACACCTTCAGCAAATTGTTGCCCCTCTCCCCTGCCGGACTGGCGCGCTATCGTCAGGGCGAATTGCTCAACCGCGTGGTGGCGGATGTTGATACGCTCGATCATCTTTACCTGCGCGTTATCTCGCCGCTGGTGGGCGCTTTTGTGGTGATTATGGTGGTGACAATCGGGTTAAGTTTCCTTGATTTCACCCTCGCCTTTACGCTGGGCGGCATTATGTTACTGACGCTTTTCCTGATGCCACCGCTGTTTTATCGTGCGGGAAAAAGCACCGGGCAAAATCTGACTCATCTTCGCGGACAGTATCGCCAACAACTGACGGCCTGGCTGCAAGGGCAAGCTGAGCTGACCATTTTTGGTGCCAGCGATCGTTATCGCACCCAACTAGAGAATACAGAAATTCAATGGCTGGAAGCGCAACGCCGTCAATCTGAACTGACCGCATTGTCGCAAGCGATAATGCTGCTCATTGGCGCGTTAGCGGTGATCCTGATGCTGTGGATGGCGTCTGGCGGCGTTGGCGGCAATGCTCAACCCGGCGCGTTAATTGCCCTGTTTGTCTTCTGCGCGTTAGCCGCGTTTGAAGCACTGGCACCAGTAACGGGTGCATTTCAGCATCTGGGGCAAGTCATTGCCTCTGCCGTTCGGATCACTGATTTAACGGATCAAAAACCGGAGGTCACCTTCCCTGATACCCAAACTCGTGTTGCCGATCGCGTTTCGCTGACGTTACGGGATGTTCAGTTCACTTATCCGGAGCAATCTCAACAGGCACTTAAAGGGATTTCTCTTCAGGTAAACGCCGGGGAACATATTGCGATTCTCGGGCGAACCGGATGCGGCAAATCAACACTGTTACAACTGCTGACCCGCGCATGGGACCCGCAACAGGGCGAGATTTTGCTTAACGATAGCCCCATAGCCAGCCTGAATGAAGCGGCTCTACGACAGACCATCAGCGTTGTTCCTCAGCGAGTGCATCTGTTTAGCGCCACGCTGCGTGATAATCTGTTACTCGCCTCGCCTGGCAGTAGTGATGAGGCTCTGGCGGTGATCTTACGTCGCGTTGGTCTGGAGAAGCTGCTCGAGGATGCAGGTCTCAACAGTTGGTTAGGTGAAGGCGGACGCCAGCTCTCCGGTGGTGAACTGCGCCGTCTGGCTATCGCCCGTGCGCTGTTACATGATGCGCCACTGGTGTTGCTGGATGAACCTACCGAAGGCTTAGATGCCACAACCGAAAGCCAGATCCTTGAATTGCTTGCAGAAATGATGCGTGAGAAAACGGTGTTAATGGTCACCCATCGACTTCGCGGACTCTCTCGTTTCCAACAAATAATAGTGATGGACAACGGGCAAATTATTGAGCAAGGTACTCACGCAGAACTGCTTGCCAGACAGGGGCGTTATTACCAGTTCAAGCAGGGTTTGTAAGCTATTATTGAACGATCCGACTTGCGTGGAGTTTTGCGGTCATGCGCCTGGTTCAGCTTTCTCGCCATTCAATAGCCTTCCCTTCCCCGGAAGGCGCATTACGTGAGCCTAACGGCCTGCTGGCACTTGGGGGCGATCTTAGCCCTGCGCGCCTGTTAATGGCTTACCAGCGTGGTATTTTTCCGTGGTTTTCTCCAGGCGACCCCATCCTCTGGTGGTCGCCCGATCCCCGCGCGGTGCTATGGCCAGAATCACTGCATATCAGCCGTAGTATGAAGCGATTTCATAAACGCTCGCCCTATCGTGTCACGATGAATTACGCTTTTGGTCAGGTCATTGAAGGCTGTGCCAGCGATCGCGAAGAAGGAACCTGGATCACGCGTGGCGTGGTCGAAGCCTACCATCGCCTTCACGAACTCGGTCATGCCCACTCCATTGAAGTCTGGCGTGAAGATGAGCTTGTCGGCGGTATGTACGGCGTGGCCCAGGGAACGCTATTTTGTGGCGAGTCCATGTTCAGCCGGATGGAAAATGCGTCTAAAACGGCGCTTCTGGTATTCTGTGAGGAATTTATCGGTCATGGCGGTAAGCTTATCGACTGCCAGGTCCTTAACGATCACACAGCATCGCTTGGTGCCTGCGAAATTCCCCGCCGGGATTACCTTAATTATCTCAATCAAATGCGCCTCGGACGATTGCCGAATAATTTCTGGGTACCACGGTGCTTGTTTTCACCACAAGAATGAATGTTTTCGGCACATTTCTCCCCAGAGTGTTATAATTGCGGTCGCAGAGTTGGTTACGCTCATTACCCCGCTGCCGATAAGGAATTTTTCGCGTCAGGTAACGCCCATCGTTTATCTCACCGCTCCCTTATACGTTGCGCTTTTGGTGCGGCTTAGCCGTGTGTTTTCGGAGTAATGTGCCGAACCTGTTTGTTGCGATTTAGCGCGCAAATCTTTACTTATTTACAGAACTTCGGCATTATCTTGCCGGTTCAAATTACGGTAGTGATACCCCAGAGGATTAGATGGCCAAAGAAGACAATATTGAAATGCAAGGTACCGTTCTTGAAACGTTGCCTAATACCATGTTCCGCGTAGAGTTAGAAAACGGTCACGTGGTTACTGCACACATCTCCGGTAAAATGCGCAAAAACTACATCCGCATCCTGACGGGCGACAAAGTGACTGTTGAACTGACCCCGTACGACCTGAGCAAAGGCCGCATTGTCTTCCGTAGTCGCTGATTGTTTTACCGCCTGATGGGCGAAGAGAAAGAACGAGTAAAAGGTCGGTTTAACCGGCCTTTTTATTTTGTGATATGTAGGAAGTACTTTGGAAGTATAAGTCCATAACTTGTCTCGATGTAGATATACTGCACAAGTTGTTTACAGTATGAGCAAACAATAATTATCATTAAAATTCTTCTTGACCGTTTTACTCCAACTCCCTATAGTAGCGCCCCGTTGCCACCCATGAGGTTTGGCAGCAAAACAATTTGGTGAGGTGTCCGAGTGGCTGAAGGAGCACGCCTGGAAAGTGTGTATACGGCAACGTATCGGGGGTTCGAATCCCCCCCTCACCGCCATATTTAAAGAAGAGCTCGTACGAAAGTGCGAGCTTTTTTTTCGCATTTTATCTGTCTGTACGGCAGTGAACATGGTGGGCGGGTGGAGTATGTTACCTGTGAATTTCTAAGCTGCCTGTACGGCAGTGAACCATCAACATCCACTTCATTTGCCGAATACAGCTTTCTAAGCTGCCTGTACGGCAGTGAATTCAAATACTACACGTTTAGCCCGTTGTTAATAAAGCAAAACCATCCCATTCTCCTGCAGCACCCTTTTTTATCCTTACCTTCCAGCAGCACTAATTATCAACAACTAACCATCATCATCAAAAAAAGGGTCTGAACCTCCTCCACCCCATAAATAAAAAGTCCGTAACCTCTTTCGAGATTACGGACTTCACCAACCTACCTGACAATCAGATTAATGCGCTGCTTCCGCCTTGTGCTTTTGTGCACTCTGAAATCCGTAAGTCAGCTCATTTTTCTCTTTATCCAGCGCGACGGTGACCTGACCGCCGTCCACCAGCGAACCAAACAGCAGTTCGTTGGCAAGCGGTTTTTTCAGGTTGTCCTGGATGACACGCGCCATCGGACGAGCGCCCATTGCCCGGTCGTAACCTTTCTCGGCCAGCCAGTTACGCGCTTCCTGGCTCACTTCCAGAGAAACACCTTTCTGATCCAGCTGAACCTGCAACTCGACGATGAATTTATCCACCACCTGATGGATCACGTCAGTTGACAGATGATCGAACCAGATAATGTTGTCGAGACGGTTACGGAATTCCGGTGTAAAGATCTTCTTGATCTCTTCCATCGCATCGGTGCTGTTATCCTGGTGGATAAGACCAATGGATTTGCGCTCAGTTTCCCGTACCCCGGCGTTAGTGGTCATCACCAGCACCACGTTACGGAAGTCCGCTTTGCGTCCGTTGTTATCGGTCAGCGTACCGTTGTCCATCACCTGCAACAGAATATTGAACACGTCCGGGTGCGCTTTCTCGATTTCGTCCAGCAGCAGCACCGCATGTGGATGCTTGATGACCGCATCAGTCAGCAAACCGCCCTGATCAAAACCAACGTATCCCGGAGGCGCACCAATAAGACGGCTGACGGTATGGCGTTCCATATACTCGGACATATCAAAGCGCAGAAGCTCAATGCCCAACGCTTTCGAAAGCTGTACCGTCACCTCTGTTTTCCCGACCCCGGTAGGGCCGGCAAACAGGAACGAACCAACCGGTTTATGTTCGTGACCTAAACCTGCACGCGCCATCTTAATGGCTTCAGTCAGCGCCTCAATGGCTTTATCCTGACCGAAGACCAGCATTTTCAGGCGATCGCCGAGGTTTTTCAGGGTATCGCGGTCACTCTGAGAAACACTCTTCTCTGGAATGCGTGCAATACGGGCCACCACGGACTCAATATCCGCCACATTTACGGTTTTCTTGCGTTTGCTTACCGGCATCAGGCGTGCGCGAGCGCCCGCTTCGTCGATAACATCAATCGCTTTATCCGGCAGATGACGATCGTTAATGTATTTCACCGCCAGCTCTACCGCCGCACGCACCGCTTTTGCGGTATAACGCACGTCGTGGTGCGCTTCATACTTCGGTTTCAGGCCATTGATGATTTGAACAGTTTCTTCGATCGACGGTTCAGTAATATCAATTTTCTGGAAGCGACGCGCCAGAGCACGGTCTTTCTCGAAAATGTTGCTGAACTCCTGATAGGTTGTCGAACCAATTACGCGAATTTTACCGCTGGAGAGCAACGGTTTGATTAGGTTAGCCGCATCGACCTGACCACCAGACGCTGCACCCGCACCGATAATGGTGTGGATCTCATCAATAAACAGGATGCTGTTAGTGTCCTGCTCCAGCTGCTTGAGCAACGCTTTAAAACGTTTTTCAAAGTCGCCGCGATATTTTGTGCCCGCTAACAGAGAACCGATATCGAGAGAGTAAATCGTACAGTCAGCCATCACTTCCGGCACATCGCCCTGAACAATTCGCCAGGCAAGACCTTCTGCAATCGCGGTTTTACCGACACCAGATTCCCCCACTAGCAGCGGGTTGTTTTTACGGCGACGGCAGAGAACCTGAATAGCACGCTCCAGCTCCTTCTCACGACCAATCAGTGGGTCGATTCCGCCCACGCGCGCAAGCTGATTCAGGTTCGTCGTGAAATTCTCCATACGTTCCTCCCCACCAGCTTGTTCTTCGCTGTTTGGCTGGCTGCCAGGATCAGAAGACTGTGTCGGCTCGTCTTTACGCGTGCCATGAGAGATAAAGTTCACCACATCGAGACGGCTGACTTCATGTTTACGCAACAGATATGCCGCCTGCGACTCCTGTTCGCTAAAGATAGCGACCAGAACGTTTGCACCGGTAACCTCATTGCGACCGGAGGACTGGACATGGAAGACCGCACGTTGCAGTACACGCTGAAAACTCAGCGTCGGCTGTGTGTCGCGCTCCTCTTCACTGGCAGGCAGAACGGGTGTGGTTTGTTCAATAAAGGCTTCCAGTTCCTGACGGAGCGCAACCAAATCCACAGAACACGCTTCCAGCGCCTCCCGGGCAGATGGGTTACTGAGCAGCGCCAGTAACAAGTGCTCGACGGTCATAAACTCATGACGGTGCTCGCGCGCTCTGGCGAAAGCCATATTTAAACTGAGTTCCAGTTCTTGATTGAGCATAGGCACCTCCCCCAATTTTTATGCCTGCATTCAGGCTTTTTCTAGCGTACACAGCAATGGATGCTCATTCTCCCTCGCGTACTTGTTCACCATCGCCACTTTGGTTTCTGCAACCTCGGCGGTAAAGACTCCGCAAATGGCCTTCCCCTGGTAGTGAACAGCGAGCATCAATTGCGTTGCACGTTCTACATCATAAGAAAAGAATTTTTGTAACACGTCAATAACAAACTCCATCGGAGTGTAATCATCATTGACTAATATCACTTTATACATAGATGGCGGTTTTAGCGCGTCGCGAACTTTTTCTTCCGCCAGTTGATCAAAGTCCAGCCAGTCGTTCGTTTTACCCATTGTCAGTTATCATCTTCGGTTACGGTTATCGGCAGAACGCCCTGCCGCTGACAAGAGCTTATTTGCCTGACCAATCTACTCCACATGATAGATAACTATCAT
>OATN01000495.1_pt1 | contig 12257 bp, 12 predicted proteins | sample 1501211 | NCBI WGS metagenome assembly OATN01 (sample SAMEA2579978, study PRJEB22360) | human gut metagenome | reverse complement strand
TAGCAAATTTATCTGTAACTGTACTATATGATGATATAGCCATAATCATTTCTCCTGAACACAATATTTATTCGCCCAAGCACAACACATAGCCGATTTGTCTTAAAAGCATACCTGGGTGTTGGTTTGAGACGATTATGGCTAAACCACCTATGAATACTGTAAAAAATCGCTCATTTTTTATGTTTCGATATAGGGCTTTTACCCTGGTTTTTGTTTTCTTTTCCATTTTCTTTGCAGGTAGCGATATAAATGAAAAGAATAACAAAAATGTTTTTATAGCGGGGCACTACATTAAAAGTAAAAAAATTCAAATGTAATAATGTATATGCAATGTACTGGGGAGAGTTTCGAGGTGAGTTTGTGTGGCAATATTTCAGTGAGAAAGTTTATCAGCCCGGTAACTATGTATGACCGGGCTGATTGCCAGATGCGGCAAAAAGCTTTATCTGGCCTACAGTTAGCACTACTCTTTCGGGTCTTTTCCCGCCAGCAGTTTATCCAGCTCATCACCGCCTACATGACGGAAATCCTGCCCCTTCACGTAGTAGAAGATAAACTCACAAATATTCTGGCAGCGGTCGCCAATACGTTCGATAGAACGCGCACAGAATAGCGCGGTAAGTACGCTCGGAATGGTACGCGAATCTTCCATCATGTAGGTCATCAGTTGACGAACAATACCTTCATACTCCTGATCGACTTTTTTATCTTCACGATAAATACGTACCGCTTCGTCAATGTCCATCCGCGCGAACGCGTCCAGCACGTCGTGCAGCATCTGGATGGTATGACGGCCCAGCGACTCCAGACTTACCAGCAACGGCTGATGCTGCTGGGAGAATTTCTCCAGCGCAGTACGGCAGATTTTGTCCGCCACGTCACCAATACGCTCCAGCTCGGCAATGGTTTTACTGATCACCATAACCAGTCGCAGGTCGCTCGCCGTCGGCTGGCGTTTGGCAATAATGCGCACGCAGGCTTCATCGATCGCCACTTCCATCATGTTGACGTTCTTGTCGCCTTCGATGACGCGCTTCGCCAGATCGCTGTCCTGGTTGTGCATCGCGGTGATTGCATCAGAAAGCTGCTGCTCCACCATGCCGCCCATGGTCATCACCTGCGTGCGGATACTTTCCAGTTCGGCGTTGAACTGGCCGGAAATATGTTTATTAAGATTGAGACTGTCCATAACGCACTCCTGAATCAACCGTAACGACCGGTGATGTAGTCTTCTGTTTGTTTCTTCGCTGGCTTGGTGAACAGATCGTCCGTGTTGCTGAACTCAATCAATTCGCCCAGGTACATAAACGCCGTGTGGTCGGAACAACGCGCAGCCTGCTGCATGTTGTGGGTGACGATCACCACGGTGTAATCCTGCTTCAGTTCGGTGATCAGCTCTTCAATACGCCCGGTAGAGATAGGGTCGAGCGCCGAACACGGTTCGTCGAGCAGCAGCACTTCCGGGCGAATGGCGATACCACGCGCAATACACAGACGCTGTTGCTGACCGCCAGAGAGAGAGTAACCGCTCTGATGCAATTTATCTTTGGTTTCGTTCCACAATGCGGCTTTGGTCAATGCCCACTGCACGCGCTCGTCCATGTCGGCACGGGAGAGCTTCTCAAACAGACGAACGCCAAAGGCGATGTTGTCGTAGATGGACATCGGGAACGGCGTCGGTTTCTGGAACACCATGCCCACTTTCGCACGCAGCAGGGCGATATCCTGAGAGTTGGTCAGGATGTTGTCGCCATCAAGCAGAATTTCACCTTCTGCGCGCTGCTCCGGGTACAGTTCAAACATTTTGTTGAAGGTACGCAGCAGCGTCGATTTACCGCAGCCGGACGGCCCGATAAACGCCGTAACCTGGTTTTTAGCGATATCCAGGTTGATGTTTTTCAGGGCATGGAATTTGCCGTAGTAGAAGTTCAAATTACGAACCTGAATTTTACTCGGGGCAGTTTCAACCATACTCATTGCAATCTTTTCCTCATCGTGCCTGATGCACTTCGCTAATCAGGCTTACCGTAGGCCGGATCAGGCGTTCACGCCGCATCCGGCAAAGTGTTAACCGTGTTTATTCTTCGCAAAAACAACGCGCGCCAGAATGTTCAGCAGCAGTACGCACAGGGTAATAATCAACACCCCGGCCCAGGCCAGTTGCTGCCATTCAGCAAACGGGCTCATCGCAAATTTAAAGATGGTGACCGGCAGGTTGGCGATCGGCTGCATCATGTCCGTGCTCCAGAACTGGTTGGAGAGCGCGGTAAACAGCAGCGGCGCGGTTTCACCGGCAATACGGGCAATCGCCAGCAGGATACCGGTCATGATCCCGGATACCGACGCTTTCAGCGTAATCGCGGAGATCATCTTCCACTTCGGTGTACCCAGCGCATAAGCCGCTTCACGCAGGCTGTCCGGCACCAGTTTCAGCATGTTCTCGGTGGTGCGGATAACAATCGGTACCTGCAACAGCGCCAGCGCAATCACACCCGCCCAACCGGAGAAGTGCTCCATCTGCGCCACCACGATGGTGTAAACAAACAGACCAACCACAATCGACGGCGCAGAGAGCAGAATGTCGTTAATGAAGCGAATCACTTCTGCCAGCCAGGATTTACGACCATATTCAGCCAGATAAATCCCCGCCATAATGCCCAGCGGCGTACCGAATACCGTGGCCCACAAAATTAACAGCCCGCTACCCGCCAGAGCGTTCGCCAGACCACCACCTTCCGTATTGGGCGGCGGCGTCATTTCAGTAAACAGCGCCAGCGACATACCGTCGATACCGCGGGTGATGGTGGACATTAAAATCCAGATCAGCCAGAACAGACCGAAGGCCATCGTCGCCATCGAGAGCGTCAGCGCAATACGGTTTTTGAGGCGGCGACGCGCCTGCATTTTGCGGCGGGATTCCGCCAGCGCCGCAGTGGTTTGCATTTCAACCATAGCCATTAGCGAGCCCCCTCATTCTTAGCCAGGCGCATAATCATAAACTTCGATGCGGCGAGGACGATGAAGGTAATCACAAACAGGATCAGGCCCAGTTCCATCAGTGCAGCAACGTGCAGACCGGATTCCGCTTCCGCAAATTCGTTGGCCAGCGCAGAGGTGATACTGTTGCCCGGCATATACAGCGAGGCGCTGTCGAGCTGGTAGGTGTTACCGATGATAAAAGTCACCGCCATGGTTTCACCGAGCGCGCGGCCCAGCCCCAGCATAATGCCGCCGATAACACCATTTTTGGTGAACGGAAGAACGATACGCCAGATAACCTCCCAGGTGGTGCAGCCAATACCGTAGGCCGACTCTTTCATCATCACCGGGGTTTGTTCGAACACATCGCGCATTACCGCCGCAATGTACGGAATAATCATGATGGCGAGGATCACGCCTGCCGCGAGGATACCGATACCAAATGCCGGGCCAGAGAACAGCGCGCCGACAATCGGGATATTCGACATGATATTGCCGACCGGCTCCTGGAAGTAAACGGCGAACAGCGGCGCAAAGATAAACAGGCCCCACATGCCGTAAACGATACTTGGAATGGCTGCCAGCAGCTCAATGGCGATACCCAGCGGGCGTTTCAGCCAGCCAGGCGCAAGCTCAGTCAGGAACAGGGCGATACCGAAACTCACCGGGACGGCGATCAGCAGCGCGATAAACGAAGTCACCAACGTACCGTAGATCGGCACCAGCGCCCCGTAGATATCGTTCGGCGCATCCCACTCTTTGGTCCACAGGAAAGCCAGACCAAATTTCTGAATGCTCGGCCATGAGGAGATGATCAGAGAGACAATAATGCCACCCAACATCAATAGCACAATCAGCGCCGCCAGTTTTACCAGCACGCTGAAAATTATGTCGCCCTTTTTACCCGGTGGGTTAAAAGCAGGCTTGGTTGCAGCCATAAGTTACTCTTCAGTTAAACGCGTTTACAAAGTCATTTTGTAATGCCGGATAAGCCGTTTAATGCCTTATCCGGCCTGGAGTTTTATTAGTACAGCGGCTTGCCGCTACTGTCTTTAATATTGGTCTTCCACGCAGCGCGAACCTGTTCAACTACGCTATCCGGCAGGCTGGCGTAATCCAGGTCGTTCGCCTGTTTAGCCCCGGTTTTGTAAGCCCAGTCGAAGAACTTCAGCACTTCTGTGCCTTGTTCTGGTTTCTTCTGATCTTTGTGGATCAGAATGAACGTGGTAGAGGTAATAGGCCACGCATCTTCGCCTTTCTGGTTGGTCAGATCCTGAGCGAAGGTTTTGCTCCAGTCTGCACCTTTTGCTGCATTAGCGAAGTTTTCTTCAGTCGGCAAAACAGGTTTACCATCAGCGGAGATCAGTTTGGTGTACGCCAGGTTGTTTTGCTTCGCATAAGCATATTCAACGTAACCAATTGCACCCGGCAGACGCTGAACGAACGCAGCGATACCGTCGTTACCTTTACCACCCAGACCGATCGGCCATTTTACGGTAGAGCCAGTACCAACGTTGTTTTTCCACTCTTCATTCACTTTCGCCAGGTAGCTGGTGAAGACGAAGGAAGTCCCGGAGCCATCTGCGCGGCGCACTACAGCAATGTTCTGTGAAGGCAGTTTCAGACCCGGATTCAATTTGGCGATGGCTTCATCATCCCACTTCTTGATTTTGCCGAGGTAGATATCGCCGAGGGTTTTACCATCCAGCACCAGCTCACCAGACTTCAGACCTGGAATGTTAACCGCCAGCACCACGCCGCCAATCACGGTCGGGAACTGGAACAGACCTTCCTGAGCCAGTTTTTCGTCAGACAGCGGCGCGTCAGAAGCACCAAAATCAACGGTATTGGCGATAATCTGTTTTACGCCACCGGAAGAACCGATACCCTGGTAATTAACTTTATTACCGGTTTCTTTCTGGTAAGTGTCAGCCCATTTGGCATACACCGGCGCAGGGAAGGTTGCACCTGCACCTGTCAGGCTTGCTTCTGCAAACACAGAGAAAGCACTCATCGATAAGGTCGCGGCGACAACAGTTGCGACGGTGGTACGCATAACTTTCATAATGTCTCCTGGGAGGATTCATAAAGCATTGTTTGTTGGCTACGAGAAGCAAAATAGGACAAACAGGTGACAGTTATATGTAAGGAATGTGACAGTTTGATGACACCCAAAGGAAAGTTATTACTTATTGATATTGAAGGGGAAAAATATCAGCATTTTTTCATGAAAGGAGAGGAAATATGAACGGCTGTCATAAAACAGCCGCAAAAGGTTAGTTTACAAATTCAATGGTTAAGGTCGCGGTAGCGTTAAAAACGCCGGGCTGAGGCCGGGCACCGGTAAAGCTGGCAGGTGCTGCCGAAAAAGTTACCGAACCATTTTTACGACCAAAAATGGTCGTGTTGCCCATGTCTGCGGGTAACTTGCCGTTGTTGACGCTAACTTCAGCATTCGATTTATTGTAAATTTTGATCCCGACATCAGCATTGTCTGTCGCCACCATCGTATCGTCACTGCTTCGGTTCGTCCCCGTAAAAGAAGCATCGACTTTCTGCGTACGCTCATCCCCCATCCCCGTACACTCAATACTCACTGTTTTAGTGATTTTTCGTGAAGTAATGGCTTGCCCGGCGGTAGATGAAAATTCGGACGCAGGAATAGTATCAAAATCAAAATAAATCACCTGTCCTGCATTTATCTGACAAGACTGTGGTGCGGTCAAACTGCCTGAAATTCGAACTTTTGCAATCGCCTCACCACGGGTCGTGGTGCTGGATATGTTGGCATACAGCAATGCAATATCGGTGATAGGTATTACTACCGTTCCATTTATTGAACGTTTAATACGAAATGAAATCTTCGCATCTGCTCCAGTTTTCAGGCTCACGCCAACCGCTGTAGTTTTGTTTCCCTGACAAGTGTGATCTGTTGTAGTTGCCTGGTTGGAAACATGTTCAAAAGGAACTGCCGTATACCCCGCATTTAGCACAGATATTTTTGTTCCCACATCGACATATTCGTTAAGATAGTAAAAAGCAAGACCACTTGCGGTGGTGCTATAAACCATACCGGGAGCAGGGTCTGCGGTATAATATATTTCGTGATAAGCGCCATTGCTATGTTTTGAATCACAGTTACACAGAACGCTATAATTTTCAGAAGATGTTGCATTAGCAATATCTATTAATGTATTTCCAGGCACATTGTTTGCTGCACTGACCGTTGTCAGAGGAAAATTAAGGCTTAATGTATGTGTGCCGCCTCTTGTTGCACACGTGCCATCATTTGCCGCATACCCGCACGGCAACCCTAAATGAAAGAGAATTATGCAAAATATATAATGCCATTTTTTCATGAAATTATTCCTTTTACTAACACAAGATTAGTTAGTAAATTCAATAACCAGCGTGGCTGTAGCGGTAAATCCATTATCAGGCGCTGGTTTTGCTCCCGTCGGACTGGCGGGCGCTGAATAAAACGTTACGCTACCATCGGTTTTTCCTAATCGACTAATAGCACCCATATCAGCGGGTAAGTTGCCCCCATCCACATTCACTGGACGGTCGTTCTTATCAAAAATCTTAATTCCCACATCCGGATTACTCGTCACGATCATAGTGGCATCGGCACTTCTGTTTGCCGCAATCATCGACGCACTCACCACCTCCGTGGACCTTACGTCTTCCATCCCGGTACAGGATACAGTCACTTCGGTTTTGATCTTTCTTTCGGCAATAATTGAACCCGCCGTTGAGGAGAACTCAGCGCTATTAATTTTTTGAAAATCGACATCGATGCTCTGATTTGGCGTTAACTCACAGTTCTGCGGGGCCGTTAGTTGTCCGCGAATTGTCACTTTAGAAACGGGGGTCGTTTTGGGAAAATGATCGGACATGCCCGCGTACAACCAGGCGACTTCCGTTGTGGGTATTGTCACCGTGCCAGTAATAGAATGCCGAACATAGAAAGATAATTTTGCCGAGCGCCCTGAATCCAGATTTACAGTGCTCCCATTATTACCTGCTCCACAGGTATGTTGCGGTGAGGTGGATTGGTTGGATAAGTGTTCAAAAGGAATGGCCGCATATTGGTTATTAATAATAAAAATCGTCACGCCGACCGATAAATAATCATTCAGAGCATAGTAATTTAACCCATTAAGAGTGCGCTCAAGCACAAGCCCCGGTGCGGCATCCCCCGTGTAGAAGATAGGAAAAAATGCTGTTTGTTGGCCCGGTCCGCCATGCGTGTCATCACAGTGACAGCGCACCGGGTATGTTCCAGTCGTGTTGCTCAGTGCCTCGAAAATATTGTATCCGGAGTGGTTATTCGCCGCAGCCACCGTGAGCGGACCAAATGATAAATTTGACATGTGCGTTGCGCCATCACTATTAAAACAAACGCCATCACCATTAGCGGCGAAACCATAAGGACAGCAAAGCAGCAGAATCAACCCTGATAATATTTTTTTCATTCATGCTTCCTTTAGCGACAAATCGCATCCATTTGAACCAGGCTGGTATCATCAGGTTTATGGGTGATGTGATAGGCCGCCTTATATTTTTCATCCGCAGCTTGTCCCCAACTCAATAAAAACTCGCCTTTTTCAGGCATCCCGGAGAGATACAGTTCGCCGTTATCACCGACAATCCCGGTGACTGTGCCCGTTTCGAGAGAGGCGGTTGCCATCGCGCCAAACATTATTGGTTTACCGTTGACATGACGGACGTTAAATAGCACGCGATAACCGACATGGGTGACAAATTCGGCTTTCACCACCGCACCGCGCGTTGGTACTAGGTTGATGACGGTGTTTTCCAGTTCAATATTGGCTTTGGAGAAATAGTCGCTGTTCAATGCCACGCGGTTTTCGTCATATGGGCTAAGCTGCGTTTTTACGGTATAACCACGCCAGTCGGTAGAAATCCCGGTGGCGTTTTCAATGGACAGGCCTTCTGCGCCCGGCGCTTTGACTAATGCCACCGTTTCGCCCAGTTCCTGCGAGAAGGTCACTCCGTCACTATGCACCAGCACGCCGCCTCTGGCGCCATAATCAAAATGTTGGGAGTCACGGCTCCAGGAATAGCTGCCATTGACCGAGCCATAAGTCCCGTCATAGGTCATTCCGGCATTGCCGCTGTAGGAGTCATCAGGAGAGTGCATCCACGATTCCTGTACGTTATAAGACAGGTTACGCCCTTCCAGCATCGTTCCGTTCAGACCGACCTGCATCGTGCTTTCATGGTGGTTGTTTTGCGTTAACGAATAGTTGACGTAGCTGTCTTCCATCCAGCCCGATAGCGGTATCGACATTGAGAACATGAAAATCTGTTCTTTGCCGAAATTATCATTGTTATCATCATGATGGTTGCTCGATGAGCGCTTGATCGAGTCCGTATAGTTCCAGGAAACGTTCCAGGAGATGTTTCGCCAGTTGTTGTTATAGCCGAACTGTAATAAACGCTCGACCTCATCGGTCTGCCAGTATTCCTGTCGACTGAATGTTAAATAAATATTGCCCCAGCCTGGCGTGAAAGATTGCGTCCAGGTGCCTTCGAAGCGGCTGCGACGGTTGCCCGTTACCCAGAAATCAGAATCATTATCCTGTCGTGACACCCATTCATTGAGGGTGTAGAACCCCTCCGTAGAGTAGCGATAACCCACCAGACGAAAGGTGGTATTGGTGTCTTCAAAACGTTTGGAATAGAGAAAACGATACGATTGACCACTCTCATTATCGCCGTAGTCAAACTGCGAGCGGGCATGAGTCACGTCAAAAGAAATCGCGCCCAGCGCCCCCATATCTTTACCAATACCCAGCGCGGCAGAAGCGTAATCATTTGCCAATTGTGTTCCGCCATACAAAGTTATTCCCAAAGGGAAACCGTGCATTGCTTGTAACTGCAAGACCTCAGGCGTAAAGCCGCTTTCGTCGCGCACTTCTCCAATGCTAAGGTCTACATCGGTCTGACCTTCACGCTTGAGAATGGCCAGTGAAGTAAATGGCTGAATAAAGTGCTGCTCGCTGCCATCTTCTTCTTTGATAGTGACATCGAGATCGCCGCCGCTACTGGTCGTGTTTAAGTCGGTGAGGGCAAATGCGCCCTGTGGTACGGCTGATTGATAAATAACGTAGCCGTTTTGTTTGATGATCACCGTGGCGTTAGTTTTCGCAATCCCATGTACCACTGGCGCAAAGCCGTTCTGGCTGGAGGGCAACATATCGTCATCGGTATACAGCCGCACGCCACGCACCTGTGTACTATCAAATACATCGCTTGCCGTCCAGGTATCGCCAATCATAATCTGGCTACGTAATGCCATGATGTCGCGCTGAATGTAATTACTGACGGAATGGTAGTCCACATTACCGTCATAAGAATTCAGGGTGCTGTAATTACGAAAACGCCATGCGCCTAAATTAATACCATTACGCAAATTCAGATAATAACTGTCATCGTCGTCGTCATAATTTGACCGGATGGTATGCGATGCCGAAAAATCATAATTCATCATCATGGCATTGATCCCCTGATCCCAACGGGAAGGGCTGATATAACCATTAACTGCATTGTTGAGATAAATTTGCGGAATAGTAATATTCAATGCCAGCTTACTGGCGTCCAGTAACCAGGTCGCCCCGTCGATCAGCGGAACGGGATTTACGCATGTTTTGTCATCAACATTCGCCAGAGATTTTATCGCATCAACTTTTATACCATAGGTCGCCAGTACGTTTTTTATCGCCACGTAGCATGGGTGGAGTTCAGCATCAGGGTTATCCTGGACAAATTTAACTTCCTGGCGTTCGAAGAGCATGCCGTTGATCATCACATCAACTTTGTATGTTCCCGCAGGTAAGGTATTCGAACGGTTGAACTGGTGAATATCAATATTATCCGCAGGATGATCCAGTTCCAGTAATCTGGGGTTGAACAAGCTATCCCGGGCAAAAGCAGATATGGAACAGAGCAGACATATGCCCGATGCAAGCGTAATGAAAAGATGCGAAGAGGCCATCGATATATCCTTATCCGGCGCTTAAAGGTTTTTCTTTAGTGGTTGACTAATTGCACCGTAATCATTAATAAAGCGCCAAACGAGCGATTTTCCTGCCACGCCAGCCGGAATTGGTAATGTCAATGTTTCAAAAGGGCGGATCATATTTAGCGACACGTCTTTATCGTCCACCGTCACACTCATTACATTAATATGGATCGGATTTGGATTTTCGACGATGAGATTATTACCCTGCCGCGACCATTTAACATTTTTAATAGCCTGCTCAGGGATTATCTTTACCGCGGCTGGTCGCCAGAATAACTTAATTCTTGTTTTTATGGCTATCTCAAGAACATTGGTATTTTTTTTATCAATTGAAGGAGGGATGTTTTTCACGTTCAACCAGAATACGGACTCCCGATCTTTTGGTAATTCGCCAGCCGTTTTTAAAATGCGTAATATTTTCTCTTGCTGTGGTTCAATGCGAGAAACGGGAGGTATCACTGAAAATGGCGGTTTGCTTTTATCCTCTTTATTAAATGGATCAACCCATGTCTGCAATAGATAAGGAAGGTTCGTTTCTTTATTAAAAATAGAGATTGTGGTATCAGGCTTGTCACCATAAAAAATAACGCGAGTTCCCCCAACAACAATACCAGCCATAGCCATCGACATCTGCGTAATCAAAGTAACAGCAAAAAACAATCTAAGTAAATACATAGGCATAAATGTATCTCATAAAAATATAAAAATGACGCCCTTCTTTTAAGTAAAAGAGAACCATAATGGCGAGCGCCATTTTATTTAAGGTATTATGTTAAGAATGATTTATTTTATATATTCAACTGTAAACTGCGAGTCGGCGTTAGCTGTACCAGGGTCAATAGTCGTTTCCGTGGCAATATAACGAGCCATGAACTTCATGGATGCATTACCATTAGAAATCGGAGTTGATGCAGAATTTTCATATAACTTGACCTGTGTGTTATCTGCACGGTTATATAAACGAATAGCTACGCCTTTCGCTGCACTAACGGCACCCGCACCAGTATAATCCCCACTGTTATCACTCGGGCTAATACCAGCGGCAGCATCGTTAGAGTTATCAAGCGGGGTACCGATTGCCAGGTTGCCATTACCATGAGCATCTTCATTACCATCGAAACGAATTGCGGCGGACTTAAAGGTTTCCGGGCATTGAGTCAGATCGATAGAAAAAGCCGTCGGGGCAGCCACATCATCGACGCCACTAAAGGCTGTACGGTTTACTTTGCCTAAGTCAACGACCTGATCTTTAGTTTCAGGTGTGACTTCGCAAGTACTGTCAATAATTTCACCACGGAAATGGACTGTTCCATCAGCCGCCTGTAGGTGACCTGCCATAAACACAGAAGTTAACGCTAATGCTCCTACAATCATATTTGGTTTCATAAATATAACTCCATTAATTTGATATTATTCCTGTGTGTTATCCATTTATTAAATTTGGATAAACCCGATCGGTGTTTGATCAGAAACCAAATAGTACTACCAATATACTTTGGCGCAAGTGGTTTTTATTTTATACATTTAGATAAATTAATTTAGGTATTAAGCAAAACTAAATTTATATCGTTATGTGATTGCTTAAAAGAAGAAGGAATAATAAATGGATATAAATATTATTTTTATGATGCGGTGATTTTTTAATTATATCACACATCTCAAAGCAGACAATTTTTTCATATTTACATAATCCACAACTATGAATTTGCGTAGAAAACAGTCTTATTTTTAGTAAACCACACATTCAAATTATATTTTTTGCCTATATTTGTGGAAAGACTATACATTTACAGTGATAATTTATTATCACACATTGTTACATAGTTAAATAAAATTACATATTGATGATTGTTTTACAAGCGATTCTTGAATGAACAAAACGTGCTATTCATTACAAAGTACGTCAATTATGGCAATTGTTTGTCAATGATTCGAGGTATTTAATTACTACTACGGTTAAAACAAGTGTTCAACGGTGCCCCAAATAATAGCTGAAGTTAATTATATGGAATGAGGTTAGATTATTAATGCTGGTAAGTAAAAGGGCCGCCAAAAGGCAGCCCTTCGTTCAGCAAATGAATAATATTACTCAACCGTTACCGATTTGGCCAGGTTACGCGGCTGGTCAACGTCGGTGCCTTTGATCAGCGCGACGTGATAAGCCAGTAACTGCAGCGGAACGGTGTAGAAGATCGGTGCAATCACCTCTTCCACATGCGGCATC
>OATN01000494.1_pt1 | contig 12297 bp, 10 predicted proteins | sample 1501211 | NCBI WGS metagenome assembly OATN01 (sample SAMEA2579978, study PRJEB22360) | human gut metagenome | reverse complement strand
TTAAATTACGGTGTAAGTCGAAGACGTGGCTAAGATCGTGGTGAATATGTCCGCCAGGCGCATTTTCCAGATAGCGATGCAGATAATCCCGATACATAGGATGTGCACAATTATCAATGATCGTGCGGGCGCGTTGAAGCGGGGAAAGACCGCGCAGATCGGCGATCCCTTGTTCGGTGATGATCACTTTGACGCTGTGTTCGCTGTGATCAACATGGCTGCACATTGGCACGACGGTTGAGATCTTGCCTTCTTTAGCAATCGACGGGGCCATAAAGATCGACAGATACGCGTTGCGTTCAAAATCACCGCTGCCGCCGATGCCGTTCATCAGATCGACCCCGGCTACGTGCGTTGAGTTGGCATGCCCGTAAATATCAAACTCCAGGCCGACGTTCAGAGCGATGACGCCCAGACGACGGATGATTTCCGGGTTATTGGAAATCTCCTGCGGACGCAACACAATGCGGCTGGCAAAGTAATCCATATTGTCGTAAATCTTGCGCAGGGAATCGGCCGAGATTGTCAGGCTGGAGGCGCTGGCCCCGCTGATTTTGCCGGTTTCCAGTAAATGCACCACCGATTCCTGTAGCACTTCCGAATACATCATAAACGGAGGAATTTCCGGGTTTTCCCCCAGACGCGCCATTACCGCATTATTGATATTGCCCACGCCACTTTGCAGCGGCAGAAATTCCGGCGGAATACGCCCATGCGCCATTTCCTGCAATAAGAACGTGACCACGTTATCGGCAATCTGCTGGCACATGGGATTTTGCTTATCCAGCATATTACCGGCGTCAGGCAAGTTGGTTTCCACGACGGCGACAATCTTTTTCGGATCGATTTGCACATAGCGGGTACCGACGCGATCCATTGCATGGAAGATCGACACGCTATTACGCCGCGGTGGCGCGCCAGGAATCACAATATCTGCCAGTTCTGCAACGCGCGGATCGTGATAGTGATTAAGTTCAATGATCACTTTCTTCGCCCGCAGCAGCCATGTCGGCGCATTACCGATCCCGCTGGTTAACCAGACTCGACCATCCGGTGCCAGTGCCGATGCTTCGATGACGGCAACATCAATGTCGCCGAAGAAACCGTAATTGACCATTTGCGCCACTTCGCTCAAATGCAGGTCAACGAAACTCACCGCGCCCTGATTGATCTTTTTACGTAAACCGGACGATGTTTGATATGGCGCACGCCAGGAAACAGCATCGGCGTCAGAAAGTACATCGTCAGCGGCGGCGCTGATTGACGCCCCCGTCAGCAGGCGAATTTGATACGGCTTTTTGGCCTCATGCTGTTCGTTAGCTCTGCGGGCAATCGCGGTGGGTAGGGCTTTCGGCGAACCCGCTGGGGTAAAGCCGCTAAATGCCACCATGTCGTTATGCTGGATAATTTCTGCCGCTTCATCGGCGGTCATCCTTGTCCACTGAGTTTCCATTTTTACTCCTTCGTTCGCAGGGATTAATGACCAACGAAATTAGGTTTACGTTTTTCGAGGAAAGCGCTCATCCCTTCCTGGTAATCTTCGCTGTCATAAACCGCGCGGCGCATCCCCTGAATACGTTCAAATTCATCGGAGTTCATGGTGTGTGCTTCGCCCAGTACACGCAGCTCTTCTTTGATAACGGCAATGGCTAACGGCGCTTTCTCAGAGATGTGGTGCGCCATTTGTAAGGTGAAATCTTCCAGTTCTTCCACTTCCACAACATGGTTGAGGATGCCGACAGCCAGCGCGCGCTGGGCGGTGATTGGCGAAGCGGTAAAAATCAGCTCTTTGACAATGTGGAAGCCCGCGTCGCGGGTCAGGTTGTGAATGCCGACCAGGTTATACGGGACGCCGAGGTTTACAGGCGTCATTGAGAAGGTTGAGGTACTGGCGGCGATGATCAGATCGGAACTCATGATCATTTCAAATGCGCCACCCCAGACACTACCTTCCACCATCGAAATGATCGGTTTCGGGAATTTTTGGATCATGCGGGTGATTTGACGCAATGGATCATCATAGGAGAGCGGATCGCGACCGCCAGACGGCAGTTCGTGAATATCGTGACCTGCGGAGAAGACTTTGGATCCACTCGGCGCGCGCAAAATGATACAGCGAATTTCCGGCCGGTTGAGATCGCTTAACGCCTGCATAAGATCATCAATAAAGACTTTACTTAAGGCATTAAGTTTTCGGCCATAGTTAAACTCAATGACCGCCACTTTGTTGATAGTGGCAACGTTCACATACTGATAAGACATAAAAATTCCTTTAATCAAAATATTGCGTCTGGATAAATTCACTGAGCTGCCGCAGGCCGGTACGCGGTGAGAGCGTATTGTTTTTGACCGCTAAAAGCGTCTGGCGGTAATAGCGATCGAAATCTTCATTCGCGAACAGGTGATTCAGTACTTCTTCTTCGGTCTGCTTACGCAGCCATTCCACCGATTGTTGTTGCCGCACTTGTTGTAAACGACCACTGGCAGTTAGCGCGGTTTTGAAGTCGATGATGGCGTGCCAGATCTCATCGATTCCACGTTTTTCCAGTGCGCTACAAGTCAGAACCCGTGGCTGCCATTCGTCGTATTTACGTCGCAGAATATGCAGGGCACTCTCGTACATATGCCGGGCAATGGCGACATTGGTATGGTTATCGCCATCGTCTTTGTTGATAACGATCAGATCAGCCACTTCCATCAGCCCTTTTTTAATGCCCTGCAGATCATCGCCGCCACCGGCAATTTGCAACGAGATAAAACAGTCCACCATGCGGGCGACTTCCGTTTCCGATTGCCCGACGCCAACCGTTTCGACAATCACTACGTCATAACCCGCCGCTTCGCATAACAGCATTAATTCCCGCGCTCGCTGACTGGCACCGCCCAGATGACCGGAGGATGGTACCGGGCGAATAAACGCCGTCTCGGCACGCGCCAGGTCATTCATGCGGGTTTTATCCCCGAGAATGCTACCGCCAGTGACCGGACTGCTGGGATCGACCGCAATAACCGCAACCTTTAATCCATCACGAATCAACAACATGCCAAAGGCTTCAAGAAAGGTACTTTTCCCCGCGCCGGGTGTGCCGGTAACGCCCAGTCGCAGGGCGTTACCGCAGTACGGCATAATGGCATCAAGCAGTTGCGTACTTAGCGCCTGATGACGCGGGTGACGGCTTTCCACCAGCGTCATGGCCTGGGCGAGTGTGGCACGGTCACCCTGACGTAAGCGGCGAATACTTTCTGCCAGCGTGGCTTCATTAATCATGATGCTGGCTTATCAGATTCAGTACGTCGCGCACACTGTCGAGCATAGGTGTACCTGGACCATAAATCGCCGCCACGCCGCGCTCTTGCAGGAAGGCGTAATCCTGCGGTGGAATGACGCCACCGGCGACTACGCAGATATCTTCGCGTCCCCATTTTTTCAGCGCTTCGACCAGTTCCGGGATCAGCGTTTTATGACCGGCAGCCAGTGAGGATGCGCCCACTACGTGAACGTCATTTTCTACTGCCAGGCGGGCGATCTCTTCAGGTGTAGAGAACATCGGGCTTAAATCTACGTCGAAACCGAGATCGGAATAGGCGCTGGCGATCACTTTCGCGCCGCGATCGTGCCCATCCTGGCCCATTTTGGCGATCAGAATGCGCGGGCGACGACCATTGTCGGCAAGGAACTGCTCCGTTTGCGCAACAATGGCATCGAACTCGGAGGCCGATTTCTCAGATTGATGATAGCTTTGCGCAATCACGCCGGTAACACACTGGCTTGGCACCAGATAACGGTCGAAAGCGGCTTCCAGCGCATCGGAAATTTCACCCAGGGTGGCGCGAACGCGAGCGGCATTAACAGCGGCAGCCAGCAGGTTTTCGTTATGCTGTGCGGCGTGAGTCAGGGCGTTCAACGCGGCGGTTACGGCGGCATCATCACGGGTGGCGCGAATGCGTTCCAGCGAAGCAATTTGCTCGTTACGCACCATCACGTTGTCGATCTCAAGTACATCGGTTTCGTCTTCGTGATCCAGTTTGTACTTGTTGACACCAACGATGACACGTTTGCCCTGGTCGATAAGCGACTGTTCGCGCGCTGAGGCCTCTTCGATCATTCGTTTTGGCAGACCTGCTTCGATCGCTTTCGCCATGCCACCGGCTTCGTCGATCTGTTGGATAATAGCTCTGGCTTGTTTGACGATTTGATCGGTCAGCGACTCAATGTAATAGGATCCGGCCAGCGGATCGACGGTGCGGCAGAGTTCTGATTCTTCCTGGATGATGATCTGGGTGTTGCGGGCAATGCGTGCTGAGAAATCGGTAGGCAAACCAAGCGCTTCGTCAAAGGCGTTGGTATGCAGTGACTGAGTACCACCCAGCGTCGCAGCCAGTGCTTCAATGGTGGTGCGGATAACGTTGTTATACGGATCCTGTTCAGTCAGGCTCCAGCCTGAGGTCTGGCAGTGGGTACGCAGCGCCAGTGATTTCGGGTCCTGTGCGCCAAATCCACTGACCGCTTCGCTCCATAAATAACGTGCCGCACGCAACATGGCGACGTTCATAAACAGATCCATGCCGATGCCGAAGAAGAACGACAGGCGAGGAGCGAAGTCATCAATTTTCAGTCCGGCAGAGATTGCTGCTTTGATGTACTCAATCCCATCAGCGAGCGTAAATGCTACCTGCTGCACGCAGTTGGCACCCGCTTCACCCATGTGGTAACCGCTGATACTGATGGTATTAAATCGCGGCATGTTGCCGGAACACCAGGCGATGATGTCGGCGATAATGCGCATTGACGGTTTTGGCGGGTAAATATAGGTGTTGCGGCAGAGGTACTCTTTGAGGATATCGTTCTGAATGGTGCCGGTCAGTTTATCAGGTGTAACACCTTGCTCTTCCGCGGCGACGATATAAAACGCCAGTACTGGTAGCACTGCGCCATTCATGGTCATCGAAACCGACATTTTATCCAGCGGGATCTGGTCGAACAGGACTTTCATATCTTCCACGGTGTCGATAGCGACGCCCGCTTTGCCGACGTCGCCCGCCACGCGCGGGTTATCGGAGTCGTAGCCTCGGTGGGTGGCAAGGTCAAACGCAACGGAAAGACCTTTTTGCCCGGCGGCCAGGTTACGGCGATAAAAAGCGTTGGACTCTTTTGCTGTTGAAAAACCAGCATACTGACGGATGGTCCACGGTTGGGCGGTATACATAGTGGCACGCGGGCCACGAACGTAGGGCGGCAAACCAGGAAGGGTACCTGTCACCTCCAGATTATCGAGATCGGCTTCGGTATACAGCGGCTTGATGGCGATCCCTTCCGCGGTTTGCTGAACCAGCGAGTCGACAGTTTTCTCCCGACGGCTCAATTCCTTGTTGGCAAGCTGTTGCCACTCCTGCACGTTAGACATTATTTGCTCCGTAAAACGCAATCAAAATGAGGGTATTTGCGCCTACGGTGAGCTTTTTACGTGGGTTTGTCGCCAGCAAAAAAAATGCATTCAGACGTCGTTTTTTGCCGCCTGAGATTTGTCTATTTTGTGATGTGATTCAAGGAATACAAAAAGAAGTGAGGACAACGCCTGATATGTGCTATCAGGCATTATTTGATGGATTAATCCTGACGAAGGACTTTGTGACCATAATCGAGTAACGCATCAGTGACTTTACGCATCATGCGGCTTTCAGGAGCAAAGCGGTGCCAGTAGAGCATCCGTCGTTGAAATAGCCCAGGCGTTAAGTCAATCAGTTCACCGCTGGCCAGCTCTTTCTCGATTTGCAGGTGCGGGATCATACAGCAGGTGGTGCCCTGGCGAGCAAGTTGCACGAATGCTTCTGAAGAATTAACGATATGGCAGGGTACGCTGCCAGGAGGCAGATCGAAGTTTTGCTGCAAAAAGGCCTGGTGCATATCGTCAAGATGGTCAAACGCGACCACTGGCGCTTTCAGTAATGCCGAACGCGTTACGCCGTTAGGGAAATATTTTTCGGCAAACGGTTTTGAGCTGACGAACAGATAGTCGAGCGCACCAAGTTTATCGACAAGACAACTCGGCAGCGCCTGATGTTGAATACTCACCGCGCCGACCACTTCGCCGCGGCGCAGACGTTCCTGAGTGCGGGTTTCATCTTCTACCTGCAAGTTGAGGCGGATAGGCGAATCAGCCAACACAGGAGCCAGTGCAGGAAGCAACCACGTCGCCAGACTGTCGGCGTTGACCGCCAGTGAAAGCAGCAGCGGAGTCGAACCGGTTTGTTCATCGCCCAGCCACTCTTCTTCCAGCAACTCCACCTGGCGCAGCAGTGCCAGCAGTTTTTGCCCTTGTTCCGTCGGGCGCGGCGGTACGGTACGCACCAACAGCGGCTGCCCGAACATATTTTCCAGTTGCTTAATGCGCTGTGAGACGGCTGATTGTGTAATGCACAGCTTTTGTGCCGCGCGCTCAAATCCTCGTTCACGTATCACCGCATCCAGTGCCTGTAATGTTCTGTAGTCCGGGCGTTTCATTGCTGTTGTCTGCTCCTGGTAAATGCTTTTTCCTGCACTATGACATAATTTTGCGTTGGGTACAGAGCATTTAACGCATACAAAAGCGGTCGTAATGGAAGTTTTGGCTGGCAATCCCATTTTCATATAACCCTTTGCTGAGCGCTTTGGCAAAACTCTGTGGGCCGCAAAACCAGAAATGGGTGTCACCTTTATTTGCTATTTTATCAGTAAGATAGTGCGACTGTAGGCGCTCACCTTTATGCGCATCAAGCAGATGCAGTGTGACACTGGCCTGGGCACAAAGTGAGGTAAGTTTATCAACATACCATGCATCCTCGCTTCGGCTGACGCAATACCAGAGATCCACAGGAACACGGGACGCGCCATGCTGGTTCAGATACTCAAGCTGGGCGATAAAGGGGGTAATGCCGATGCCTCCAGCTATCCATACCTGGCGGGAGCAAGGGAGAGTAAAATCAAACTTTCCCCATGGCCCTTCAACGAGAGCGGACTGGCCGATTTTTATCGAGGATGCCAGAGTCGAGGTATAATCCCCTAAATTTTTGATGGCAAAGCGCAACGTGTTCTTCTCTATTGCATATGAAGCGATAGTAAAAGGGTGAGACTCTTTACTGTGTGCGAACGTTAAGAATGCAAACTGACCCGGAGAATAGTCGATGACATGTTCCAGCTCCAGTATGACTTCGGTAATTTGTCCCGGATGGTTAACAATACTTTTAATGGTGGCCTGATGCTTGTTTTTATTACCGTTTAATTTCAGCAGCGAAATGAAAGCCGCAAAGACACCTGGGATAGTAATTAAAATTAATAAATACGCAGCAGAAGTTTCCCACCAATATGATTTAAACAGTGCAGTAAATACATGAAAAGCAATTGCCAGATAAAAAACGGGGAACAAACGGTGAACAAGATGAAATAAATGATAGGGAACTTTTTTGCTTAGAGACACGAAAACCATCGCTATCATAATAAACATTGCACATTCACCCGCTAACAATCCCGCATGAAGCCAATTTTCTTGTACTGGCGTCAGGTTAATATCAACGATTTTACCAGGGTGAGTAAGCCAGCCAAAGGCGACGAATAACTGGGGTAATTTTTCATCCAGCCAGTGGGCGAAAGCAAAAGCGATGGCGCATATTCCTGCCCACTTATGTAATCGCCATGCTTTATCCAGACCGCCCAGCACTTTATTAAACCATGATGAACGCAGCGATAAACACATCGTCAGCGTCATCAGACACCACGCAAGGGTTCCCGTAAAAAAGAGCGTGTTTTGTCGAATGAACCATATTAGCGCGATTGGCTTTTCACGAAAAATATCGCTGGACGACAAAAAAATAATACATGCGACAAAGCAAACCAACGTACCTGTAAGATTAGCTTTTTTCATTTTTTATTTCATTTTGGCAGCGGAGCATAGAACAGTTCCATGCTCCCGTTAAATAGAGTGATTATTTATAGAAAATCACAGTGGCGTGAATATAATTTTTACCGGAGAAAGAACTTATATAATAATTGCTGGCTTGTAACTCTTCCGCTTTCTCTTTGATTTGGCTTTCAACGCCTTCTGGGTTGCTATTGTGTGTAGACATGCTCACTTTTGATAACTGTTCAAGGTTATTGTCCGGTTTATGTATCTCGGTTGCGGCAAATGCGTGTCCTGTGAGAGTGCAAAGAAATAACGCGGCAAATAAATTTTGCTTAATAGACATAATAATTCCTTTTATATTAAAGATAATGATTAAATACTTGTGTAATAAGTTCAGGGATTTGTGCTAATGCATTTTGCTCGGCGAGTTCGCGTCCCGGTTGGGTTTTGTCGACGCCTTCCGCACGTAAAATATGTGTATTGGTAATGCCCATTAATTTCAGCGTGGCTTGCAGGTAACTTTCCTGATGATCCAGCGCCAGATGTGCTTCATCGCAATAGATACCGCCGCGCGTCGAGACAATAAACGTCGGTTTATCCGTCAGTAACCCAACGGCACCAGCGGAAGTAAAACGAAACGTTAAACCAGCCTGACAGACCTGATCTATCCAGGTTTTGAGGCCAGATGAAACGCTGTGATTAATCATCGGCGCGCCAATAATGAGCACATCGCACGATGCCAGTTCTTCAATAGCGGCGTGAATCCCATTCACCTCCTGCCGAATTTGTGCGCTCCCGCACTCTGCTTTATCGCAAAGCGCCATGAAGGTTTCTTCACGTAAATGGGGCGGCGGCGTCAGGCCAACGTCGCGATGAATAATTGTGGCTTTCGGAAAGTGTTGGCAAAGCGCTTCTACCAGCGTCTGGCTTAATTTCCGCGAACTTGAATGCTTAAGCATTGGGCTACTGTCGATATGGAGAATTTTCATGGGCTTGCTCTCGTTTCTGCGATGAGAGAAGTTTAACTGTTGTTGATATGATGATTAAATAGACATAATTGAACTTCATTGTTGTGAAAATAGAACAATCATGATCGACTGGAATGATTATTACTACTTTGCCCTGATTGCCGATGAAGGCAGCTACAGCCAGGCGGCGCTGCGTGCGGGCGTGTCGAAATCGGTATTAAGCCGACGAATGGCTGCACTGGAGGAGCGCCTTGGCGTACGGCTTATTCAGCGAACTACGCGGCGTCTGGCCCTGACGGCGGCAGGCGAACAGTTTGCTGTCGAATGTCGGGCGCTGATGGCGCAGGAGGAACGGGCTAGAGCGGTGGTGATGGCCGCCCAGGAAAGCCCACAGGGAATGCTGCGCGTCAGCGCGCCGGTATTTATGGCTGAAACATGGTTTGGTGAGTTTGTCAGTGAGTTTATCGCCCGTTGGCCCCTGGCGAAGGTGCAACTGCTGGCAATTAATCGCCCGGTGGATATGGTCGCTGAAGGCATTGATATTGCGCTGGTTACGGCTTCCGGCGCGCTTACGGACTCGACGCTGCATTATAAAAAATTACATACCCAGGCTGATATTTTAGTTGCCAGTTCTCAGTGGCTGGCCCGCCATCCGCAGGTGAAAGCTATTGAAGATCTTAACCACGTCGACGGGATCCTTCGGCTGGCGAACAATGGCGGGAGCCAGTGGCAATTAATTAATGGCGAACAGGAGATTACGCTGCAGCCTGAGGCGCGTTTGCAGTCAAATAACCTTCGCGTCATGCTGCAGGCAGTACTTGGTGGGAATGGCGTGGCGTTATTGCCTCAATTTGCCTGTAAACAGGGGCTTGTGAACGGTGAACTGGTGCGCCTGTTTGCACCGTGGAGCGGCATACCCAGACCGTTGTATGCTTTATTTGCGGGGCGAAAGGGGATGCCTGCCATTGCGCGATATTTTATGGATGAGTTAACCACGCGGCTTGCCAACGGGGTCTGAATCGCTTTTTTTGTATATAATGCGTGTGAAATTTCATACCACAGGCGAAACGATCATGACGCAGGATGAATTGAAAAAAGCAGTAGGATGGGCGGCACTTCAGTATGTTCAGCCCGGCACCATTGTTGGTGTAGGTACAGGTTCCACCGCCGCACACTTTATTGACGCGCTCGGTACAATGAAAGGCCAGATTGAAGGGGCCGTTTCCAGTTCAGATGCTTCCACTGAAAAACTGAAAAGCCTCGGCATTCACGTTTTTGATCTCAACGAAGTCGACAGCCTTGGCATCTACGTTGATGGCGCAGATGAAATCAACGGCCACATGCAAATGATCAAAGGCGGCGGCGCGGCGCTGACCCGTGAAAAAATCATTGCTTCGGTTGCAGAAAAATTTATCTGTATTGCAGACGCTTCCAAGCAGGTTGATATTCTGGGTAAATTCCCGCTGCCAGTAGAAGTTATCCCGATGGCACGTAGTGCAGTGGCGCGCCAGCTGGTGAAACTGGGCGGTCGTCCGGAATACCGTCAGGGCGTGGTGACCGATAATGGCAACGTGATCCTCGACGTCCACGGCATGGAAATCCTTGACCCGATAGCGATGGAAAACGCCATAAATGCGATTCCTGGCGTGGTGACTGTTGGCTTGTTTGCTAACCGTGGCGCGGACGTTGCGCTGATTGGCACACCTGACGGTGTCAAAACCATTGTGAAATGATCTGACGGGGGAACCTCCCCCGTTAAAAAAATTCTCTTCATTAAATTTGGTGACATGTGTCACGTTTTTACCTGGCTATTGTCGATTGCTCTAAATAAATCCTCTAAACCAGCATATTCATCCAAGAATTACCTTTGCGTGATATTTCCTCAACATCGCGACGCAAACGTTCATATTGCCGCAATATTATTTTTTGATATGTTGAAAGGCGGACGCAAATCCGCACACAACATTTCAAAAGACAGGATTGGGTAAATGGCAAAGGTATCGCTGGAGAAAGACAAGATTAAGTTTCTGCTGGTAGAAGGCGTGCACCAAAAGGCGCTGGAAAGCCTTCGTGCAGCTGGTTACACCAACATCGAATTTCACAAAGGCGCGCTGGATGATGAACAATTAAAAGAATCCATCCGCGATGCCCACTTCATCGGCCTGCGATCCCGTACCCATCTGACTGAAGACGTGATCAACGCCGCAGAAAAGCTGGTCGCTATTGGCTGTTTCTGTATAGGAACAAACCAGGTTGATCTGGATGCGGCGGCAAAGCGCGGGATCCCGGTATTTAACGCACCGTTCTCAAATACGCGCTCTGTTGCGGAGCTGGTGATTGGCGAACTGCTGCTGCTATTGCGCGGCGTGCCGGAAGCCAATGCTAAAGCGCACCGTGGCGTGTGGAACAAACTGGCGGCGGGTTCTTTTGAAGCGCGCGGCAAAAAGCTGGGTATCATCGGCTACGGTCATATTGGTACGCAATTGGGCATTCTGGCTGAATCGCTGGGAATGTATGTTTACTTTTATGATATTGAAAATAAACTGCCGCTGGGCAACGCCACTCAGGTACAGCATCTTTCTGACCTGCTGAATATGAGCGATGTGGTGAGTCTGCATGTACCAGAGAATCCGTCCACCAAAAATATGATGGGCGCGAAAGAAATTTCACTAATGAAGCCCGGCTCGCTGCTGATTAATGCTTCGCGCGGTACTGTGGTGGATATTCCGGCGCTGTGTGATGCGCTGGCGAGCAAACATCTGGCGGGGGCGGCAATCGACGTATTCCCGACGGAACCGGCGACCAATAGCGATCCATTTACCTCTCCGCTGTGTGAATTCGACAACGTCCTTCTGACGCCACACATTGGCGGTTCGACTCAGGAAGCGCAGGAGAATATTGGCCTGGAAGTTGCGGGTAAATTGATCAAGTATTCTGACAATGGCTCAACGCTCTCTGCGGTGAACTTCCCGGAAGTCTCGCTGCCACTGCACGGTGGGCGTCGTCTGATGCACATCCACGAAAACCGTCCGGGCGTGCTAACTGCGCTGAACAAAATCTTCGCCGAGCAGGGCGTCAACATCGCCGCGCAATATCTACAAACTTCCGCCCAGATGGGTTATGTGGTTATTGATATTGAAGCCGACGAAGACGTTGCCGAAAAAGCGCTGCAGGCAATGAAAGCTATTCCGGGTACCATTCGCGCCCGTCTGCTGTACTAATTCCCCTTCTCTGAAAATCAACGGGCAGGTCACTGACTTGCCCGTTTTTTTATCCCTTCTCTACACCGTTGCCGCGTTGCGCATTCTACTTTGCGAGTCTGCTCCAGAAAATAAATCAAAGTCAGATCAATGCGTTGTGTTTATTTAATGGGGATTTACGATGGCGGGACAGCACAGGGCTGTAACGGTAAAGCCCTCACCGAAGCGAGGGCTTGAAGGAGAAGGGTTATG
>OATN01000489.1_pt1 | contig 12418 bp, 10 predicted proteins | sample 1501211 | NCBI WGS metagenome assembly OATN01 (sample SAMEA2579978, study PRJEB22360) | human gut metagenome | reverse complement strand
CGTTACTGATGGTGAATTCTCGCGGCGTTATTGGCACCTAGACTTTTTCTGGGGCCTGAATGGTTTCGAAAAGGATGATGCATGGAAGTATGAACGGGACTTTAAAGGCGGGATCAATCCTGCTGCCAATGTTCATCTTGCTGGTAAGGTCAGCTTTAATCCCGATCATCCTTTCTTTGCTGCCTTTAAATATCTCAAGAGCATTGTGCCAGCCGGGGTCTTGCCGAAGCAAACGATTCCTAGTCCAGCGCTGTTGTTTAGGGATCATCGCAGCGATAACTGGTCGAAGTACTATGCTTCTTTTGATGATTATTTAGCTGATGTGGTGCAAGCATACGTGGCAACTATTGAGCACTTTTATACTTTGGGTGTCCGTTACTTGCAGATTGATGATACGAATTGGGCTTATCTGATTCAAAACCTAAAAGATACAGAGAACGACCCGAAACGACACCAGCATTTTGTCGACTTTGCCAAGTTGGCGCATCAGGTCATTAAAGCAGTGTTAGTTCGATTACCTGAAGATTTGACCGTAACTTCGCACATTTGCCGCGGAAATTTTCAGTCGACTTTCTTATTCTCCGGCGGCTATCAGTATGTTGCTGATGAAATTGGCGACTTGCCTTATGACGGATTGTTCCTTGAGTATGACAGTCAGCGTGCCGGTTCGTTTGAGCCATTACCGCAGCTGTGGCAAGGCGATACCAATAAGCGGATTGTGTTAGGGTTGATTACGTCGAAGTTTCCGGAGTTAGAAGACGAGGAAAAAGTGATTGAACGTATCCATGCTGCGACTGCTTATGTGCCACTAAGCAACTTAGCTTTGTCCACGCAATGTGGTTTTGCGTCAACCGAAGAAGGCAACAAGCTGACCGAAGATGATCAATGGGCGAAGTTGGCCTTGGTCCAGCGTATTGCGCATCGGGTTTGGGAAGATGCTTAACAGATAAGCCGGCTAGACTCAAAATTTTTTGACCCTATTTGGCATGATGTCATGTCATTCCCAGATTTTTTTCACACCGGTGGGATTGTGTTATATGATGAATAGGTAAGCTATTGAGAAGGAGATCCTTAATTTATGGCAAAAGTTGAAAGCTTTACGTTAGATCACACTGCAGTTAAGGCGCCTTATGTCCGGTTAATTACCACCGAAAAAGGCCCGAATGGCGATGAAATTTCTAACTATGATTTACGCTTGGTTCAGCCAAACACCGCTGCGATTGATACTGCCGGGTTGCATACAATTGAACACTTGTTGGCATCATTATTGCGCGATCGCATGGATGGCGTGATTGATTGTTCACCGTTTGGCTGCCGCACCGGCTTTCACTTGATTACCTGGGGAACACACAGCACCACGGAAGTCGCCAAAGCGCTGAAGTCCAGCCTTGAAGCGATTGCTAACGATATTACCTGGGATGATGTACCCGGTGTTGACATCAAGAGTTGTGGCAACTACAAAGATCACAGCCTGTTTTCTGCTAAAGAGTGGGCAAAGTTGATTTTGAGTCGCGGCATTTCTAACGATCCATTTACCCGGCAGGTTGTCTAATCTAACGAGCATTGATTAGAACCAAAAATGGCACTGCACAAGTTCGAATAGCGAACCTGGCAGCGCCATTTTCATGTCACCATGTTTAACTGAATAGATCAATCAACCACCGGCCACCATATAGCAAACTCATGCTATAGGCGAAGATGGTAATGGGTTTGCCGAGTATAATAATCCAGAAGAACCTGGTAAAGGTCATTTTGGTGAGACCGGCGAGCAAACATAGCACATCATCTGGGGCAACCGGCAACACAATAGCAAGGGTAAACAGGTGATCAAAGCGGGTCTGATTCTTAGTGTAGCCGATGTATTTTTCATAAGTTTTTTCCGAAATTAAATACGTCAGCAGGGGCTTGCCAAAACGGCGGGCAAGAAAAAAGTTAATAAAAGATCCGATCGCGATGCCGATGTAGTTGTAGAGAAAACCAAACCACGGGCCAAAAAGAATCACACCCGCAGCGGTACTGATGCCGCCTGGAATGATGGGAATCACGACCTGGATGACTTGGATGACAACGAAAAATAAAGCTCCGGTTAAGCCGAGTCGGGCAATGTAACTTTGTAAAACCTTGACATCAGAAAGAATCCCTAGATCGTACCAATAAATAGTGACGACGACTAAAGCGATCACAACGATCAGGGTGGCAAGATTGATCAAATGGCGGACATTTTTTGGAGTCATAACGTTAAGCCTCAGAACGATTTATCATCAAGAAAAGTTCTATGCTACAATGAGTCAAGCGTACCAAACATATGTACTGAATGGAGAGCTTATGTACGAATACTTTGAAGGCACAATTCAGGCCGTAACGCCGGCGTACATTGTCATTGATGTCAATGGCATCGGATTTCGCCTGCTGGTAGCCAATCCATACGATTTCGAAGCGGGAAAGCAGACCCGGATTTATGTGCAACTCATCATCCGCGAAAATGATCAAACACTTTACGGATTTGAAACAGCAGCGGATAAACGAACTTTTAACCAGTTGTTATCCGTCACCGGCATTGGTCCGAAATCAGCGTTGGCAATTTTGGCAAATGTTTCAAGTGGTGGCCTAGCAACTGCCATTGCCCAGGATGATGTTAAATTTTTGACCAAGTTTCCGGGCATCGGTAAGAAGACGGCCGCTCAGATTATCCTGGATCTAAAAGGCAAAATTACGACCGATGCTCAACCGGCTGCCGCAACGATCATGCCGACCGCCGATCAAGTAGCGCCGGAGCTGGCAGATGCCTTGGCTGCACTGGTTGCCTTAGGATACACCCAACGCGCGGTTGATGGCATTACCGATGCTTTGAAAGCCTTTGACGCCACGACGACCGATGCTTATCTGCGTGAAGGTTTACGCTTGTTGAGCGGACGAGCATAACGTTGATTATACTGGAGCAGCAGGACATCGACAACGGTAAGACTTTTTCAGACAATATAGAAGGGGCGTGAGTTTTTGCCAGACGCAAACAAGGATCGGTTAGTTTCAGGCGACATTGATGATCTGAATGAAGCACAAATTGAGAAAAGCTTACGTCCACGGCGGCTTGCTCAATATATTGGTCAGGATCGGGTTAAACATCAGCTGACCGTTTATATTACTGCGGCCAAGCAACGTGAAGAATCCTTGGATCACGTTTTGTTATATGGGCCGCCGGGATTAGGCAAAACCACGCTGGCACTGGTGATTGCCAACGAAATGGGCGTGAATATCCGTACCACTTCTGGACCGGCCATTGAAAAGCCAGGTGATTTGGTCGCGTTGCTGAATGAGTTGCGCCCCGGAGATGTGTTGTTTGTCGATGAAATTCACCGATTACCAAAAATTGTTGAAGAAATGTTGTACTCGGCCATGGAAGACTTTTATATTGATATTGTCGTTGGCCAGGGTCCGACTGCCCATCCGGTTCATTTCCCCTTGCCGCCATTTACCTTGATTGGGGCCACAACGCGAGCTGGTATGTTGTCGGCACCATTGCGCGATCGATTTGGCATTAGTGAACATATGGCGTATTATTCGCCTGATGACTTAAGTGAGATTGTTAAACGCTCAGCAAATGTCTTCAATATGGCGATTGATGCAGAAGGTGCCTACGAGATTGCGCGGCGGTCGCGGGGAACGCCGCGGGTTGCCAATCGCTTGTTGAAGCGTATTCGGGATTTTGCTGAAGTTGCCGGCAAGAGCCCGGTTGACTTGGCAATGGTCGATCATGCGCTTGATCAGTTGCAGGTGGATGCCCAAGGACTTGATCAGATTGATCGCAAGTTATTAACCTTCATGATTCGTGACTACCAAGGCGGACCGGTTGGGTTATCAACGATTGCTGCCAATATCGGTGAAGAAATGGCTACGATTGAAGAGATGTATGAACCCTACCTGTTGCAAATCGGGTTCTTGAAACGAACTCCTCGTGGACGCATGGTGACGCCCGCTGGCTTTGCCCATATGGGAATGACGATGCCGCAATCCTCAGACGAGCAGTCGCCATCAAAAAACAACTAAATGAAATGAATGGAAGCGAACAAGTTGCAAGACAAAAAACGTTATCGGCGCGTAGAAAATAAAGATTATCAACTTTCGGATTTTGATTATGACTTACCGCATGAATTGATCGCCCAAACACCGCTGAAAGAACGCGATGCCAGCCGTCTGTTGGTTTTAAATGCTGATACTGGCGCGATGCAGGATAAGCATTTTTATGACATTCTGGATTATTTTAAACCAGGCGATGCGTTGGTCATGAACGACACACGGGTTATGCCGGCACGACTTTATGGTGTCAAACCGGAAACCGGTGCCCACATGGAAGTGCTATTACTTAATAACACTTCCGGCGACGACTGGGAAACTTTGATGAAGCCAGCGCGCAAGGCACCAGTCGGGACAGTGATTGATTTTGGTGACGGGTTGTTAAAGGCGACGGTCACCAAAGAGCTGGAACATGGCGGACGGATGATCCATTTTGACTATGATGGCATCTTCATGGAAATTCTGGATAAGCTCGGTGAAACGCCGCTGCCGCCTTACATCAAAGAAAAACTTGAAGATCCGGAAATGTATCAAACCGTTTATTCCAAAGAGCTAGGATCAGCAGCAGCGCCAACTGCCGGATTGCATTGGACGAAAGAGTTATTGCAAAAGGTGCAGGATAAGGGCGTTAAGCTGGTTTATCTGACGCTGCATGTCGGTCTCGGAACATTTCGGCCGGTGGTAGAAGAAAATATTGAAGCGCATAAGATGCACAGCGAGTTTTATCGTCTGACACCGGAAGCAGCTGCAACTTTGAATGAGGTACGCGATAACGGTGGGCGCATCATTGCTACTGGGACAACCTCAATTCGAACGCTTGAGGCGATTGGCACTAAATTTGATGGTGCTATCAAGGCGGATTCTGGTTGGACAGATATTTTCATTAAGCCTGGGTATCAGTGGAAGGTCGTGGATGCCTTTATCACCAACTTCCATTTGCCAAAGTCAACCTTGGTGATGTTGGTGGCTGCGTTCACAGGCCGGGATACGATCTTGAACGCCTACAAACACGCCATTGAAGAAAAGTACCGATTCTTTAGCTTTGGCGACGCGATGTTCATTTATTGATGATCGATCATGTGACCCGCTACTGTCTGCGGGTAGTTTACGCCATTGATCGTCTCTGAAGGTATATAAAAACCGGTTTGCGCGTTTGCAAACCGGTTTTTATAACGGACGGGATCACATCAACACATACCAACAGACATGTCTCGATTTTTCTTTTAACGCATCGCTGCGTGGAACAACGTATTCATAGACGATCACAATGGCCAGGTCAAAACCCGGGAAGTGCGAAAACTACGGTAACGGTGATCCCGTCCTTAGCTTTATTTTAACAGGAAAAACCAGTAGAAAAAAGGATAAAGCTCGGTGATCGTGGGCCAGCGCTTTATAAGAAAGTTGTTGATCATCTGCTGGACAGGTTTCATTTGTGAACGGTCCTGCAGCGTTTGGGCGAGTCACTTACTTTTAAATCACAAGTAACTCTGTTAAACTGGCATAACGAGAAAATGGATAAGCGGTGCTGCGAGGGCATTGCTGTGAATAAGGAGTCTGTATGGAACCAGCAGTTAAATATCGTCTCATTCATCAAGATAAGCATAGTGGTGCCCGGTTAGGTGAATTGATCACACCGCATGGAACTTTTCCAACGCCGATGTTTATGCCGGTGGGAACCCAAGCCAGCGTCAAAACAATGGCGCCAGAGGAATTGGACACAATGGGAGCAACGGTTATTTTAGCCAACACCTATCATTTGTGGTTGCGTCCCGGTCCGGATTTAAGTGAAGAAGCCGGTGGATTGCACCGTTTCATGAATTGGCACAAGGGAATTTTGACGGACTCAGGCGGGTTTCAGGTCTTTTCGCTAGCAGATACCCGGCATATTACGGAAGACGGGGTCACCTTCAAGAATCATCTGAATGGCGCGAAAATGTTCCTATCACCAGAAAAGGCGATTGCGATCGAAAACGCGTTAGGGCCGGATATTATGATGAGTTTGGATGAGTGTCCGCCGTTTTTTGAGAGTTATGATTATGTCAAAAAAAGTGTTGCGCGAACCAGTCGCTGGGCTGAGCGGGGGTTAAAAGCGCATAAAAATCCGGATTGGCAAGCGCTGTTTGGTATTGTTCAAGGAGCCGGCTTCAAAGATCTTCGTGAACAAAGTGCCAAAGACTTGGTAAGCATGGATTTTCCGGGATATTCAATTGGCGGCCTGTCAGTTGGTGAGTCCAAAGATGAAATGAACCATGTTTTGGACTTCACCACACCTTTGCTGCCAGAGGATAAACCGCGGTATTTAATGGGTGTTGGTTCTGCTGATGCGCTGATTGACGGGGCATTGCGCGGGATTGATATGTTTGATTGCGTCTTGCCAACCCGAATCGCACGAAATGGGACGTGTATGACCAGTCGCGGGCGTCTTGTCATCAAGAATGCCAAGTATGCCCACGACTTTGGCCCGCTTGATCCTAATTGCGATTGCTATGCTTGCCGCAATTACAGTCGCGCCTACATTCGTCACTTGATCCATGTTGGCGAGGCATTCGGTATTCGGCTAACAACCTACCACAATCTTTATTTCCTTTTACACCTCATGCAGCAAGTACGTGAAGCCATTGCCAACGATGATCTGCTTGCCTTCCGCGAAGATTTTTTCGAAGCTTATGGTTATAACAAGGAAAAGGCGAAGAATTTCTAGATTGTTTGGAGCATGGTCCGAAATTCTGTTACACTGTTGAATGACAAACTAAAAAAACAAGAGGTGCCTAAATTGGGAAATGGTAATGTTTCAATGATCGTTCTGCTGGTGATCTTTGTAGCGTTCATGTACTTTGGCATGATTCGCCCACAAAAAAAGCAGCAACAAAAGCGTCAGGAAATGCTAAGTCAGTTAAAAAAAGGTGATCCGATCGTTACAATTGGCGGCCTGCATGGTGTGATTGATTCAATTGATCAGCAAGCAGGGACCGTTGTGATTGACTCAGACGGTATTTATCTGACATTCAATCTAAATGCGGTTCGCGGCGTTGCTTCACGTCCGGCAACCCCAACCCCGGCTCCAGCAGCAAAAGCCGAAGCCTCCAACACAGATGAACAGCGTGTGGCTAAGGAAGCATCTGATACTGCGGCCAAGTCCGATGATCAACCGGCTGCTGCTGACAGCGATGCCAAAGCAGACGATGACAAGCAGGCTTAAGGTTAAAGGTTAATGATGTTAACAGAGAGACCGGTTCTTGACTGGTCTTTTTTTTACGGCCATAAGTTCAAAAAAATACAAAGTGAAAAACGTTGAATTCCCCTGACAAATCAGCATTGACAGTGAACAAGCAAAATTTTCGTGAAAAAGTTCACTAAAATTGTTTACAAAATCACAATAGCAAGGTATGATGTTCTTGTGAAATGGTTAACAAAAATTCTGCGAATTGCTTGGAGGTAAGCTCATGCTTAAGAATACTGCGAAGGCTGCTACTGAAGTTGATGTGAAAGGCATGATTGATGAACTGGTTGCCAATGCGCACTCGGCTTTGAAGATCATGAAGACTTTTGATCAAGAAAAAATTGATCATATTGTTCATCGTATGGCAATTGCCGGGTTGGATCATCATATGGAATTAGCGAAACTCGCTGTTGACGAAACCGGCCGTGGTGTTTGGGAAGATAAAGCCATTAAAAATATGTTTGCCACTGAAGAAATCTGGCATTCGATTAAGAACAACAAGACCGTTGGCGTTATCAATGAAGATAAACAACGCGGCTTGGTATCCATCGCCGAACCAATCGGGGTTATTGCCGGGGTAACGCCGGTGACCAACCCGACATCAACCACGATCTTTAAATCCGAAATTTCCATCAAGACCCGTAATCCGATTATCTTTGCTTTCCACCCGGGTGCACAAAAGTCTTCAGCGCGTGCGTTGGAGGTCATTCGGGAGGAAGCTGAAAAGGCCGGATTGCCAAAAGGGGCCTTGCAGTATATTCCGGTTCCAAGCATGGAAGCAACTAAGACACTGATGGATCATCCCGGCATTGCCACGATCTTGGCAACCGGTGGCCCTGGCATGGTTAAGTCAGCTTATTCATCCGGCAAACCGGCCTTGGGTGTTGGCGCAGGGAATGCACCGGCATACATCGAAGCAAGTGCCAATATTAAGCAAGCCGTTAATGATTTGGTCTTGTCCAAGAGTTTTGATAACGGTATGATCTGTGCTTCCGAACAAGGGGCCATCGTTGATTCCAGCATTTACGATGCCGTGAAGAAAGAATTTGAAGCCCAAGGTGCCTATTTTGTCAAACCTAAGGACATGAAGAAGTTCGAGAGCACGGTTATTAACCTTGAGAAGCAAAGTGTTAATCCTCGAATTGTTGGCCAAAGTCCTAAGCAAATTGCTGAATGGGCAGGGATTCGAATTCCTGATGACACGACCATCCTGATTGCCGAACTAAAAGACGTTGGCAAGAAATATCCGCTTTCTCGGGAAAAACTGAGCCCGGTTTTGGCGATGGTTAAAGCCGATGGTCATGAAGATGCCTTCAAGAAATGTGAAACCATGTTGGATATCGGCGGCTTGGGACACACCGCGGTGATTCACACAGCTGACGACGAATTGGCATTGAAATTTGCTGATACCATGCAGGCTTGCCGTATCCTGATCAATACACCTTCTTCTGTTGGCGGTATCGGGGATCTCTACAACGAAATGATTCCTAGTTTGACGCTGGGCTGCGGCTCCTATGGCGGCAACTCGATTTCGCACAATGTGGGGACGGTTGACTTGTTGAATATCAAGACCATGGCAAAACGGCGCAACAACATGCAATGGATGAAATTGCCGCCAAAGATTTATTTCGAAAAAAACTCGGTTCGCTATCTGGAACACATGGAAGGCATCAAGCGCGCCTTCATCGTTGCTGATCGTTCAATGGAAAAGCTGGGTTTCGTCAAGATCATTGAAGACGTTTTGGCTCGGCGCGAGAATCCGGTACAGGTTCAGACGTTCGTGGATGTTGAACCTGATCCATCAACTGATACGGTCTTCAAGGGAACCGATATCATGCGGTCGTTTGGTCCGGATACCGTGATCGCGATTGGCGGTGGTTCTGTAATGGATGCAGCCAAGGGTATGTGCTTGTTCAACGATGCTGGCGATGCGGACTTCTTCGGTGCCAAACAGAAATTCCTGGATATTCGGAAACGGACCTACACTTTCCCGAAGCTGAATAAGACCAAACTGGTTTGCATTCCGACGACTTCCGGGACCGGTTCTGAAGTGACACCATTTGCGGTTATCACCGATTCCAAAGCAGGGATCAAATATCCGTTAGCTGATTATGCTTTGACGCCAGATATTGCGATTGTGGATAGTCAGTTTATTGAATCAGTACCGCCAGTAGTTGTGGCTGATTCCGGGATCGATGTTTTGTGCCATGCAACCGAAAGTTATGTATCAACCATGGCAACCCACTATACGAAGGGCCTGAGCCTTGAGGCAATCAAGCTAGTGTTTGAAAACCTCGAAAAGAGTTATCATGGCGACATTGCGGCTAAGTCAAAGATGCATGATGCTTCTACCATTGCAGGGATGGCGTTTGCCAATGCCTTGCTGGGAATTAACCACAGTATTGCCCATAAATTAGGTCAGGCGTTCCACTTGCCTCATGGTCGCTGCATCGCCATCACCATGCCACATGTTATCCGGTTCAATGCTAGTCAACCAAAGAAACGTGCAATCTGGGCCAAGTACAGTTACTTCCGTGCTAACGAAGACTATGCAGAAATTGCCCGCTATCTTGGGCTGCCAGGAAAGACCACCGATGAATTAGTGGAAAGCTATGTTCAAGCCTTCATTAAATTGGCACATAGCGTCGGGATCAAGTTAAGTCTGAAGGATCAGGGAGTTCAGAAAGCAGATCTGGACAAGCAAGTTGATCGCCTTGCTGAACTTGCTTATGAAGATAACTGCACGGTTACCAACCCGCAGGAACCATTGATCAGCGATTTGAAGCACATTATTCTCGATGAATATGAAGGAACGGATTCAACATTCTAAGTACGCACATGCTAATCATTTCACGATGATCGGCAATTGTTCATCAGATAAACCGTTTGCGTCGGTCGTCATTAAACACGTCAAGAAATTGACGTGTTTTTTTGTGCAAGTCATGGCATAATGTAGTACAGTGACTGCAAATTAAAAGTAAGGATGTAAAATGACACCGAATAAAGAGGATTATCTTAAGTTGATTTTTGAGATCGGCGGCGATACCGAACTGGTCTCTAATAAGCAAATTGTTGCGGGGATGCATGTCTCTGCTGCCTCGGTCAGTGAGATGATCAATAAACTGGGCGAAGAGAAGCTAGTAGCACACACGCCTTATCAAGGCATCCAGTTGACATCGGCTGGGCGAAAAAAGGCGGCTATCTTAGTGCGCAATCATCGTCTCTGGGAAGTCTTTTTAGTTAAGTGCTTGAAGTATCCTGCCGATGCAGTTCATCAGGAAGCTGAGAAATTGGAACACGCCTTGACGCCAGAAATGGCAAAACGTTTGGCGGCCATGTTAGGCAATCCTCAATATTGCCCTCATGGCGGGGCCACTATATTCAGCAGAGTCGCGTCACTTTGGGAGCGATGGAAGTCGGCCAAAAGGGTCATATTGAACGGTTGATCGATGAGGTTTCATTGATTGATTACACTGTCAAACTTGATTTACGCCTTGATGACGTCTTTACGGTAACCGCCAAAACGTTGGATGCAGTCGTCATCAAACTAGATCGAACTGGAAAAGAATTGGCAGTCGATGCTGATCGCGCTGCTCACATATTTGTTGAATTGTAATCAAGACTTGGGAAAGCAGGGTCATATACATGCCAGAAGAATCGCGCGCTGTGATCATTATTTTCGGTGGGTCAGGAGATTTAGCTTCACGAAAGCTTTATCCTGCATTGTTCAATCTTTATCGCCGCGGAGTGCTTGCTGAACACTTTGCAGTTATCGGAACTGCCCGCCGACCATGGAGCGACGAACATTATCACGAAGTCGTAGCAAATGCTGTTGCAGGTGCACACGCGGATGCTGAACAGGTGCACGCCTTTGCCCAGCACTTTTTCTATCAAAGTCATGATGTAACCGATGCAGATCATTACATCACCTTGAAAAATCTTGCGGCAAAGCTGGATGATCAGTTTGCAGTCGGCGGTAATCGCGTCTTTTATATGGCTATGGCACCGGACTTTTTCGAAACCATTGCCAGTCATCTTAAGTCAGAACATCTGTTGACGGATGCTGGATTCAATCGTTTGATTATTGAAAAACCGTTTGGACATGATTATGCTAGCGCCAAAGCATTGAACGATTCGCTGACCGCGACGTTTGATGATGATCAGATTTTTCGAATTGACCATTATCTTGGCAAGGAAATGATCCAGAACCTACTGGCGTTTCGGTTTGATAATGCCATTTTTGAGGGCGTCTGGAACAAAGACTTTATCGACAACATTCAGATCACGTTATCTGAAGCTGTCGGAGTAGAGGAACGTGCCGGCTATTATGAAAAGGCGGGTGCGTTGCGCGACATGGTTCAAAATCACGTGATGCAAGTATTGTCTTACCTGACTATGCCCAAGCCTAAGTCGTTTACGGCAACCGATATTTTAACGGAAAAAGATAAGGTGTTTGCTGCGTTAAGGCCTTATGATCTGGCAGCAGCAAAGGCTAACTTTGTGCAGGCACAATATGTGGCGGCGCAAATAGATGGCAAAACGGTTCCGGGTTATCGCCAAGAGGAAGGGGTCGCACCGGATTCGCAAACGCCAACTTTTGTCGCAGGCAAGATTTTGTTGGATATGCCACAATGGCAAGGCGTACCGATTTATATTCGAACAGGCAAGCGGCTGACGCGTAAATCGACCCAAATCACATTAACGTTCAAACCGGTGACCGCGCCGTTATTTAGTCAAGCAGAAGCAAGCCGCCCGGATAGCCTGACGATTTACATTGAACCGAGCGAAGGCTATTCCCTGCAGCTTAACGGTAAAGCATTGGGAACGGGTTTTGACGTTGAACCGGATGAGTTGCGCTATCGCCACGACCCGACAGCGGCTGCAGCAGCTCCGGAGGCCTATGAACGTTTAATCAGCAATGTGCTGGAAGGCGATCAGACAAACTTCACGCATTGGTCTGAATTATCCGCTTCATGGCGATTTATTGATGCCATTCAAGCGGCATGGTCCCAGGAAACAACAATGCCAACTTATCCGGCGGCAACAATGGGACCAAAGGCGGCATTTGATTTACTTGAACGCGATGGCCGCGAATGGTTCTGGCAACCACGGCGCGTTCAGCTAGCC
>OATN01000481.1_pt1 | contig 12680 bp, 7 predicted proteins | sample 1501211 | NCBI WGS metagenome assembly OATN01 (sample SAMEA2579978, study PRJEB22360) | human gut metagenome | reverse complement strand
CTGTCGATCACGAACTGATCGTTGAGAAAGTTTTGCCCGAAGCGTTTACGGGCTAAATGGCCCTGGTGGACTCGATTATTCATTGGGTATTAACAATCATTTTGATGGCGAGATTAAGCGCCGTAATAAAACTGCCGACATCGGCTTTGCCACGTCCCGCCAGTTCAAGCGCGGTGCCGTGGTCCACTGATGTGCGAATAAAGGGCAGGCCCAGCGTAATGTTCACACCGCGCCCGAAGCCCTGGTATTTTAGCACGGGAAGACCCTGATCGTGGTACATCGCCAGCACGGCGTCGGCGTTGTCGAGATATTTCGGCTGAAACAGGGTATCTGCCGGCAACGGCCCGTTGAGTTTCATCCCCTGCGTCCGCAGTTCGTCGAGAACGGGAATGATGGTGTCTATCTCTTCCGTGCCCATATGACCGCCTTCGCCCGCGTGCGGATTCAGCCCGCAGACCAGAATGCGCGGTTCGGCAATACCAAATTTGGTCCGCAAATCGTGATGCAAAATAGCAATCACTTCGTGCAAAAGTGCAGGGGTGATAGCGTCTGCGATATCGCGCAGAGGTAAATGCGTCGTTGCCAGCGCCACGCGAAGTTCTTCGGTCGCCAGCATCATCACCACCTTTTTCGCCCGCGAACGCTCTTCGAAAAACTCGGTATGACCGGTAAACGGAATGCCTGCGTCGTTAATGACGCCTTTATGCACGGGGCCTGTGATCAGCGCAGCAAATTCACCGTTCAGACAGCCATCACACGCTCGCGCCAGCGTTTCCACCACATAATGCCCATTTTCAACCGCTAACTGCCCCGCAGTGACAGGTGCACGTAGCGCGACAGGAAGTAGCGTTAATGTGCCCGCAGTTTGCGGTTGTGCAGGGGAGTTGGGGGAATAAGGTCGGAGGATGAGCGGCAAACCGAGCATCGCTGCCCGGTCGGTAAGGAGAGTGGCATCGGCACAAACAACCAGTTCGACCGGCCACTCACGCTGTGCAAGCTGGACAACTAAGTCCGGGCCAATCCCGGCGGGCTCGCCGGGAGTGATCACAACACGTTGGGTTTTAACCATTAGTTGCTCAGGATTTTAACGTAGGCGCTGGCACGTTGTTCCTGCATCCAGCTTGCTGCTTCTTCCGAGAACTTACGGTTCATCAGCATGCGGTATGCACGATCTTTCTGCGCAGCGTCGGTTTTATCGACATTACGGGTATCCAGCAGTTCGATTAAATGCCAGCCGAATGAAGAGTGAACCGGTGCACTCATTTGACCTTTGTTCAGGCGGGTCAGGGCGTCACGGAAAGCCGGATCGAAAATATCTGGTGTAGCCCAGCCGAGATCGCCGCCCTGGTTAGCAGAACCTGGATCCTGCGAGAACTCTTTCGCTGCGGCAGCAAAAGTCGTTTTACCACTCTTGATATCAGCAGCAATCTGTTCCAGTTTCACGCGGGCCTGTTCGTCAGTCATGATCGGCGACGGTTTCAGCAGAATATGGCGAGCATGAACTTCGGTCACCGAGATATTTTTGCTTTCGCCGCGCAGGTCGTTAACTTTCAGAATATGGAAGCCAACGCCGGAACGAATCGGGCCAACAATGTCGCCTTTCTTCGCGGTGCTTAATGCCTGGGCGAAGATCCCCGGCAACTCCTGAATACGGCCCCAGCCCATCTGGCCGCCGTTCAGCGCCTGCTGGTCGGCAGAATGAGCAATCGCCAGCTTACCGAAATCAGCGCCGTTACGCGCCTGATCGACAATGGCGCGCGCCTGGCTTTCCGCTTCGTTCACCTGATCAGAGGTCGGGTTTTCCGGCAGCGGGATCAGGATGTGGCTCAGGTTCAGCTCAGTGCTGGCGTCGTTTTGGTTACCCACCTGCTGCGCCAGGGATTCGACTTCCTGCGGCAGGATGGTGATGCGACGACGCACCTCGTTGTTACGCACTTCAGAGATAATCATCTCTTTGCGGATCTGGTTACGATAGGTGTTGTAGTTCAGACCATCGTAAGCCAGACGGCTGCGCATCTGATCCAGCGTCATGTTGTTCTGTTTCGCGATGTTAGCAATCGCCTGATCCAGCTGCTCATCAGAGATTTTCACTCCCATTTTCTGCCCCATCTGCAGGATAATTTGATCCATGATCAAACGTTCCATGATTTGGTGGCGCAGCGTCGCGTCATCAGGAAGCTGCTGCCTTGCCTGAGCAGCGTTCAGTTTTACCGACTGCATTAATCCATCAACGTCGCTTTCCAGCACGACGCCGTTATTGACGACGGCTGCGACTTTATCGACTACCTGGGGGGCAGCGAAACTGGTATTCGCGATCATGGCGATACCGAGAAGCAGCGTTTTCCAGTTCTTCATACTTTTTCCATTTCAATTAACCGCACTGCGGATTACGTGGTAAATCAACAAATCACAAAGTGTTTTGATACGGCAGAATGTTCGAACGCAGCATCTCTTGCGTACCCAGACCGTAGTTGGAGCTCAGGCCGCGAAGTTCGATGTTAAAGCCGATTGCGTTGTCATATACCGCATGTTGTTTATCGTTATCCCAACCGTTCAGCTTCCGCTCGTAACCGACGCGAATTGCATAGCAGCAGGAGCTGTATTGCACACCTAACATAGAGTCGGCTTGCTTGTTCGCATTGGTGTCGTAGTAGTAGGCCCCAACAATGGACCAACGATCGGCAATTGGCCAGCTGGCGACAGCACCTACCTGCGAAATACCATTCTTATATTGCTCAGCAGTGGAATAGTACTTAGGCAGCGTAGCCTGAATATATTCCGGGCTGGCGTAACGGTAATTCAGCTGTACCAGACGGTCTTCATCCCGACGGTATTCAATGCTGGAGTTACTGGTCGCTACGTTATCCAGACGTGTATCGTACTGAATCCCGCCACGCAATCCCCAACGCTCGGAGATACGCCAGTAAGTATCGCCTGCCCACACCAGTGAGCCCGTTTTGTCGTCATTCTCCCATGTTATGTTGTCATCGCCAGTGCGAGACTCCGTGAAATAGTAGATTTGACCAACGGAAATATTAAAACGTTCAACGGCAGCATCATCATATATGCGAGATGTGACACCGGTCGTCACCTGGTTAGCGGAGGCTATACGGTCAAGACCGCCGTAAGTCCGGTCCCGGAACAGGCCAGAGTAGTCAGATTGCAGCAGAGATGAGTCGTAGTTATAGATGTCGCTCTGATCGCGATATGGCACGTACAAATACTGCGCGCGCGGTTCCAGCGTTTGGGTATAACCCGGAGCCAGCATTTCCATATCGCGTTCAAAGACCATTTTGCCGTCAACTTTGAATTGCGGCATTACGCGGTTAACGGATTCGTCCAGCTTGGTCGTGTTTCTGGAGTTATACCAGTCAAGATTGGTTTGCTGATAATGGGTTGCCAGCAACTTCGCTTCGGTATTGATGCTGCCCCAGTTATTAGAGAGCGGCAAATTGATGGTCGGCTCCAGGTGAACACGAGTTGCTTCAGGCATGTCGTCTCTGGTGTTAACAAAGTGTACTGCCTGGCCGTAAATACGCGTATCAAACGGACCAACATCATTCTGGTAGTAGTTAACGTCTAACTGCGGCTCTGCCGAGTAGCTACTGGTGTTCTGCTCGCTGAAGACCTGGAACTGCTTGGTTGAAACGGTGGCATTGAAGTTTTGCACTGCATAGCCAACGCTGAATTTTTGCGTTGCGTAGCCGTCAGTACTGGAACCGTACTTGTTATCAAAATCATTGAAGTAGCTAGGATCGCTGACCTTGGTATAGTCGACGTTGAAACGCCACACCTGATCCATGACCCCAGAGTGGTTCCAGTAGAACAACCAACGACGTGAACTATCATCGTTCGGGTGTTCATCTTCATAGACTTTATCTGAAGGCAGATAGTCCAGTTCCATCAAGCCAGCGCCCGCCTGGGAGAGGTAGCGGAATTCGTTCTCCCACATGATGTTGCCACGACGATGCATATAATGCGGCGTGATGGTGGCATCCATATTTGGCGCGATGTTCCAGTAATATGGAAGGTAGAACTCAAAGTAGTTGGTGGTGGTGTACTTGGCGTTCGGGATCAAGAAACCAGAGCGGCGTTTGTCACCCACCGGTAACTGCAAATAGGGGCTGTAGAAGATTGGCACCGGGCCAACTTTAAAACGGGCGTTCCAGATTTCGGCCACTTGTTCTTCGCGGTCATGAATAATTTCGCTACCTACCACGCTCCAGGTGTCAGAACCCGGCAGACAGGAGGTAAAGCTACCGTTATCCAGAATGGTATAGCGGTTTTCGCCACGTTGTTTCATCAGGTCCGCTTTACCGCGGCCCTGGCGACCCACCATCTGGTAATCACCCTCCCAGACGTTGGTATCTTTGGTGTTCAGATTCGCCCAGCCTTTCGGCCCTTTGAGGATCACCTGGTTATCGTCGTAATGGACATTACCGAGCGCATCAACGGTACGTACCGGCTCCGGTTGTCCTGGTGCCTCTTTTTGATGGAGCTGCACTTCGTCGGCCTGCAGACGGCTGTTACCCTGCATGATATCCACGCTGCCAGTAAACACGGCGTCATCCGGGTAGTCCCCTTTCGCGTGGTCAGCATTGATAGTCACGGGTAAGTCATTGGTATCGCCCTGTACCAGAGGACGGTCATAGCTTGGCACGCCCAACATGCACTGTGAGGCGAGGTCGGCTGCCAGTCCCTGTTGACTATAAAGGGCGGTGGCAATCATGGTGGCCAGGAGAGTGGGGATACGTTTTTTCATACGTTGATTTTATTGTTCCATCATCGGTAACGTTGCGCGTGACAAACGGTCAGAGACTAACGTACTCGTCATCTCTACGCTAGTGTTAATCCTGTCCGAATAGCGTCAGTGGTGTTAGGCACGGCATTGAATGACAGGTATGATAATGCAAATTATAGGCGATGTCCCACAATTGACCGCAGCCGGAAAACGGTAAAAGCACCTTTATATTGTGGGAGATAGCCCTGATATCCGTGTGTCGATTTGGGGAATATATGCAGTATTGGGGAAAAATCATTGGCGTGGCCGTGGCCTTACTGATGGGCGGCGGCTTTTGGGGCGTAGTGTTAGGCCTGTTAATTGGCCATATGTTTGATAAAGCCCGTAGCCGTAAAATGGCGTGGTTCGCCAACCAGCGTGAGCGTCAGGCGCTGTTTTTTGCCACCACTTTTGAAGTGATGGGGCATTTAACCAAATCCAAAGGTCGCGTCACGGAGGCTGATATTCATATCGCCAGCCAGTTGATGGACCGAATGAACCTTCATGGCGCTTCCCGTACTGCGGCGCAAAACGCGTTCCGGGTGGGAAAATCAGACAATTACCCGCTGCGCGAAAAGATGCGCCAGTTTCGCAGTGTCTGCTTTGGTCGTTTTGACTTAATTCGTATGTTTCTGGAGATCCAGATTCAGGCGGCGTTTGCTGATGGTTCACTGCACCCGAATGAACGGGCGGTGCTGTATGTCATTGCTGAAGAATTAGGGATCTCCCGCGCCCAGTTTGACCAGTTTTTGCGCATGATGCAGGGCGGTGCACAGTTTGGCGGCGGTTATCAGCAGCAATCTGGCGGTGGTAACTGGCAGCAAGCGCAGCGTGGCCCGACGCTGGAAGATGCCTGTAATGTTTTGGGCGTGAAGCCGACGGATGATGCGACCACCATCAAACGTGCCTACCGTAAGCTGATGAGTGAACACCATCCCGATAAGTTGGTGGCGAAAGGTTTGCCGCCTGAGATGATGGAGATGGCGAAGCAAAAAGCGCAGGAAATTCAGCAGGCCTATGAATTGATTAAGCAGCAGAAAGGGTTTAAGTGACCCTGTAAATGATGCTGAGTAACTGCCCACGATTAAAGGTGGCCGCCCTGGCGGTCACTTCTTTGAGAAAAGGCGTTTACTCAGAGTGGTGGACAGGCTCAATACACGGTTTACGGGAGAGTTTTTGTTGGTTTTATCGCGTTGACCCTGCTTAAGGTTGAAAGCTTTACGACGAGCGGAATTATATTTTTACGTCTTAAAAATAAAAAACACATATCTGAATGAGCGATTTTTGAAAGTATATTTATTCAGAGTGCGCATCATGAGTTTTTAACTCAATGCGAGGCTATTACCATGAAAGTATCAGTTCCAGGCATGCCGGCTACACTTTTAAATATGAGCAATAACGATATTTATAAGATGGTTAGCGGGGACAAGATGGACATGAAGATGAATATCTTTCAACGCTTGTGGGAGACGTTACGCCATCTGTTCTGGTCAGATAAACAGACTGAGGCTTATAAACTTCTGTTCAATTTCGTGAATAAAAAGGCTGGCAACATCAACGCCTCAAAATACTTTACTGGGGCTGTCAACGAGAATGAGAAAGAAAAGTTTATCAATAGCCTGGAATTATTCAATGAACTCAAAACATGCGCAAAAAATCCGGATGAGATGGTCGCAAAGGGCAATATGCGCTGGGTCGCCGAGACCTACGGTGATATCGAGTTAAGTGTCACTTTTTTCATTGAAAATAAGGAGATATGTACTCAGACGTTGCAGCTGCATAAAGGCCCAGGTAACTTGGGCGTTGATCTTGGAGAGGCTTACCTTCCCGGCGTTGACATGAGGAAGTGTTACTTTGGTAAAAAAACAATAATAGATAACAAAGTCCTTTACTTGGAACCTGGGTGGAATGCTAACCTGGACGGTGCTACCCTGGACGGTTCTCTCCTGGACGGTGCTACCCACCTATATGATGAGGTAATTATTATTAATAAAATCACTCCCAAAAAAATTGCTACCGAAGAAATTGCTACTAAACAAAGTACTGCTGAACAATTACTGCCAACGCAATTATTGAATGATCCAGAATAAGCTAAGGTTGAAGGGGCTGGAACGCCCCTTCAACCTTAGCAGTAGCGTGGGATGATTTCACAATTAGAAAGACCTGCATGATGAGCGGGAGAAGAGGCTAGTGACGCAAGGCGTCGTGCACGACCCGGATCACCGAGATGGGCATCGCCAACCAGACTGCTAATTAGCCCATGAATAACAATCAGAAAGGACCATAACAGACCCGATAAAATGAAATAGTAGAGACGATCAACGGGTGAAGAAAAAGTTCAAAAATTCGCTGTGGAGCAGGAAGGGAATTACCGAATGGAAAGCGTAGCCACACGCAACAACTGAAAGCAGTTTGGCAGAAACAAAAAATCCCCTGACTCGGGGATTTATGTACAAGAGGCAGCCCTTAGGATGAGGGTATAAACGTACAGGAAAGGTTAAAAATCCGCTGGCGCTTTAAACGTCATACTATTGCCATACGCCGGATGGGTAATCGTCAACATCTCTGCATGTAGCAACAAACGCGGTGCCATCGCTCTCGCTTCCGGTGATGCATAAAAACGATCGCCGAGAATCGGATGACCCAGCGCCAGCATATGCACACGCAATTGATGCGAACGACCGGTAATCGGTTTTAACACCACTCTTGCCGTGTTATCCGCCGCATACTCCACCACTTCATATTCCGTCTGCGCAGGTTTACCTGTTTCGTAACAGACTTTCTGTTTCGGGCGGTTTGGCCAGTCGCAAATCAGCGGCAGATCTACCAGACCTTCCGCAGGGGATGGATGCCCCCAGACGCGGGCCACATACTGCTTTTTCGGCTCGCGCTCGCGGAACTGGCGTTTTAACTCCCGCTCCGCGGCTTTGGTCAGCGCCACTACAATCACGCCGCTAGTAGCCATATCCAGACGATGCACCGATTCTGCCTGCGGATAATCACGCTGAATGCGCGTCATCACGCTGTCTTTGTGCTCTTCCAGACGACCCGGCACAGACAACAAACCGCTCGGCTTGTTGACCACCATAATGTGGTCATCCTGATACAGGATAACCAACCAGGGTTCCTGCGGTGGATTGTAGTTTTCCATCCCCATTTTCGGCTCCGTTACTGATGCGTTACAACGATCAAACGCAGGGCATCCAGACGCCAGCCTGCCTGATCCAGGCTTTCCATTACCTGCTGACGGTTGCTCTCAATGGCGGTCAGTTCGTCGTCACGAATGTTCGGGTTCACTGCGCGCAGCGCTTCCAGACGAGACAGCTCGGCAGACAGTTTTTCGTCGGCTTCGTTACGTGCGGTATCAATCAATGCACGGGCCGATTTCTCGATCTGCGCTTCACCCAGCTGAAGGATAGCGTGAACATCCTGCTGCACGGCATTAACCAGTTTGCTGCCGGTGTGACGGTTGACCGCGTTAAGCTGGCGGTTAAAGGTTTCAAACTCCACCTGGGCCGCCAGGTTGTTGCCATTTTTATCCAGCAGCATACGTACCGGCGTCGGTGGCAGGAAGCGGTTGAGCTGCAACTGCTTCGGCGCCTGGGCTTCGACCACGTAAATCAGTTCCACCAACAGCGTACCTACCGGTAACGCTTTGTTTTTCAACAGTGAAATCGTGCTGCTACCAGTATCGCCAGAAAGGATCAGATCCAGACCGTTGCGGATCAGCGGATGCTCCCAGGTAATAAACTGTGCATCTTCACGCGCCAGCGCCACTTCACGATCAAAGGTGATGGTGATGCCATCTTCCGACAGGCCAGGGAAGTCCGGCACCAGCATATGATCGGACGGTGTCAGCACGATCATGTTGTCGCCGCGATCGTCCTGATTGATACCGATAATATCGAACAGGTTCATGGCGAAGGCGATCAGGTTGGTATCGTCATCCTGCTCTTCAATGCTTTCTGCCAGTGCCTGGGCTTTTTCGCCACCGTTGGAGTGGATTTCCAGCAGGCGGTCACGACCCTGTTCCAGCTGTGCTTTCAGCGCTTCATGTTGCTCGCGGCAGTTTTTGATCAGATCGTCAAAGCCTTCGGTTTGATCCGGTGAAGCCAGATAGTTAATCAGATCGTTGTAGACGCTATCGTAAATAGTGCGTCCGGTCGGGCAGGTGTGCTCGAATGCATCCAGACCTTCGTGATACCAGCGCACCAGCACCGACTGAGCAGTTTTTTCCAGATAAGGCACATGGATCTGAATATCGTGCGCCTGGCCGATACGATCCAGACGACCAATACGCTGCTCCAGCAGATCCGGGTTGAATGGCAGGTCAAACATCACCATGTGGCTGGCGAACTGGAAGTTACGTCCTTCAGAACCGATTTCCGAGCACAGCAGTACCTGTGCGCCGGTGTCTTCTTCGGCAAACCAGGCGGCAGCGCGGTCACGTTCGATAATCGACATGCCTTCGTGGAACACCGCAGCGCGGATACCTTCACGCTCGCGCAGTACCTGCTCCAGTTGCAGCGCAGTGGCAGCTTTGGCGCAGATCACCAGCACTTTCTGAGAGCGATGGCTGGTCAGGTAGCCCATCAGCCACTCAACGCGCGGATCGAAGTTCCACCAGGTGGCGTTATCACCTTCAAATTCCTGATAAATACGCTCCGGGTAGAGCATATCGCGAGCACGATCTTCCGCACTTTTACGTGCGCCCATAATGCCGGAGACTTTAATAGCCGTCTGATACTGCGTCGGTAGCGGCAGCTTAATGGTGTGCAGCTCGCGTTTCGGGAATCCTTTCACACCGTTACGGGTGTTACGGAACAGCACGCGGCTGGTGCCGTGGCGATCCATCAGCATCGAAACCAGTTCCTGACGGGCGCTCTGGGCATCTTCGCTGTCGCTGTTTGCTGCTTGCAACAGCGGCTCGATATCCTGCTCGCCGATCATCTCGCCAAGCATGTTCAGTTCGTCATTGCTCAGTTTGTTACCTGCCAGCAGCATGGCAACGGCGTCCGCAACCGGACGATAATTTTTCTGCTCTTCAACGAACTGCGCAAAATCGTGGAAACGGTTCGGGTCCAGCAGACGCAGACGGGCGAAGTGGCTTTCCATCCCCAGCTGTTCCGGGGTCGCGGTCAGCAGCAGAACGCCCGGCACGTGCTCTGCCAGTTGTTCAATGGCCTGATATTCACGGCTTGGCGCATCTTCGCTCCACACCAGGTGATGCGCTTCATCGACCACCAGCAGGTCCCATTCGGCTTCACAGAGATGTTCCAGGCGCTGTTTGCTACGACGGGCAAAATCCAGCGAGCAAATCACCAGCTGTTCGGTGTCGAACGGGTTGTAAGCATCGTGCTGAGCTTCGGCATAACGCTCATCATCAAACAGGGCAAAGCGCAGGTTGAAACGGCGCAGCATTTCTACCAGCCACTGATGCTGTAAGGTTTCCGGGACGATAATCAGCACACGTTCAGCAGCGCCAGAGAGTAGTTGCTGATGCAGGATCATCCCGGCTTCAATGGTTTTCCCTAAACCCACTTCGTCAGCCAGCAGGACGCGCGGCGCGTGGCGGCGGCCAACATCATGAGCGATGTTGAGCTGGTGCGGGATCAGGCTAGTACGCTGACCGCGCAGGCCGCTGTACGGCATACGGAACTGTTCGCTGGAATACTTACGCGCACGATAACGCAGCGCAAAGCGGTCCATACGGTCAATCTGCCCGGCAAACAGACGGTCCTGCGGTTTGCTGAACACCAGTTTGCTATCAAGGAAAACTTCACGCAGGGCCACGCCGGACTCTTCAGTATCCAGGCGAGTACCGATATAGGTCAGCAAGCCATTTTCTTCTTTTACTTCTTCGACTTGCATCTGCCAGCCGTCATGGCTGGTAATGGTATCACCAGGGTTGAACATCACGCGGGTCACGGGGGAATCACTGCGTGCGTACAGACGGTTTTCACCAGTAGATGGGAAAAGTAAAGTGACAGTTCGCGCATCCACCGCGACAACGGTTCCAAGTCCCAATTCGCTTTCTGTATCGCTGATCCAGCGTTGACCAAGTGTAAAAGGCATATGTGTTCGGCTCTATATCTTTAATTGCAGGCAATAACCACCCGCTACCGTGCTTATGAGGTAGTGGTGTTATTCAGGTCCAGGAATGGAAAGGGCGCTATGGTACTGGATGGCAAAGCATTCGTCACGCATCAAAATGGTATCTGGCGAACTCTTTTTTTGCTCAAAATAGCCCAAGTTGCCCGGTCATAAGTGTAGCAAAATTATCCTCAATAAAAGGGAGTATTCCCTCCGCCACGGGTTGTAGCTGGCGGGTCAGATAGTGTTCATAATCCAGTGGTGAACGTTGGTAGTCCAGCGGCTCCGGGCCGTTGGTGGTCCATACGTACTTAATAGTGCCGCGGTTCTGATATTGCAAGGGGCGACCGCGCTTTTGGTTTTCTTCATCGGCAAGACGAGCGGCGCGTACATGAGGCGGAACATTACGCTGATATTCGCTCAGCGGACGGCGAAGGCGTTTACGGTAAACCAGCCGCGCATCCAGTTCACCCGCCATCAGTTTGTCGATGGTTTCGCGGACGTACTCCTGATATGGCTCGTTGCGGAAGATACGCAGGTAAAGCTCCTGCTGAAACTGCTGGGCCAGCGGCGTCCAATCGGTACGCACGGTTTCCAGCCCTTTAAACACCATCCGCTGTTTGTCGCCCTCCTGAATCAGCCCGGCATAACGCTTTTTACTGCCGGTATCGGCTCCGCGAATGGTTGGCATCAGAAAACGGCAGAAATGGGTTTCATACTCCAGTTCTAATGCGCTGGTCAGCTGTTGTTTTTGCAGCGTTTCCGCCCACCAGGCGTTAACGTGCTGCACCAGTGCACGACCGATTTTCGCCGCTTCTTCTTCCGAATGTGCGCCTTTCAGCCAGACAAACGTTGAGTCGGTATCGCCGTAGATCACGTCGTAGCCCTGCGCTTCAATCAACGCTTTGGTTTGCCGCATGATCTGATGACCACGCATGGTGATCGACGATGCCAGGCGCGGATCGAAGAAGCGGCAGGCGGTGGTGCCGAGCACGCCATAAAAGGCATTCATAATGATCTTCAGCGCCTGCGAAAGCGGCTTATTACCCTGACGTTTGGCTTCATCGCGCCCGTGCCAGATGTTAGTCACAATCTCCGGCAGGCAATGTTTTTCTCGCGAGAACCAGGCATCGAGAAAGCCTTCGGTGCTGTGCTCTGGATCAGGCTGCGCCATTCCTTCCACCAGCCCGACGGGATCAATCAAAAAGGTGCGGATGATCGACGGGTACAGGCTTTTGTAGTCCAGCACCAGCACCGAATCATAAAGCCCTGGCCGCGAATCCATCACATAGCCGCCAGGGCTGGCGTGCGGCGGCACTTCGCCGAGATTAGGCGCGACATATCCGGCGCGATGCATCCGGGGAAAATAGAGATGACCAAACGCCGCCACCGAACCGCCGTGCCGGTCTACCGGCAGGCCGTTCACCGTCGCGCGTTCGAGTAAAAATGGCATGATTTCAGTTTTATGGAAGATCTGCGTCACCAGCTCGCAATCTTTCAGGTTATAAGTTGCCAGCGCAGGTTTATCTTCGGCGAAACGGCGGTCAATTTCGTCCATTCGATCCCACGGATTATCGATAGATTTTCCTTCGCCTAACAATTCCTGGGCGACGGTTTCCAGCGAGAATGAAGAGAAATTCCAGAACGCGGATTTCAGCGCCTCGATACCGTCGATAATTAGCCGACCTTTAGCCTGAGCAAAAAACACACCGTTTTTAAAGCCGTGCTCGCGCCACTCCAGCTCACTGTTATCGCGCCCCAGCCGCAGCGGAATACGATAACGCTCGGCATGTTTTTGCAGCATTCG